>SKEK01000072.1_pt1 | contig 67678 bp, 64 predicted proteins | sample 4826761 | NCBI WGS metagenome assembly SKEK01 (sample SAMN11008811, study PRJNA524170) | human gut metagenome | biome: Human fecal sample; material: Feces; isolation source: fecal sample from pouch patient p32 | host: Homo sapiens | place: Israel: Tel-Aviv | collected 2015-10-13 | reverse complement strand
GTCTTACCTCTTCTCGTACAGATTCGCCGCCGGTCCCCGCACTCGGGCGTGTCGCACCCGTCGTGCTCGCGATCCCTCGCGAGGGACCGACGTCTTGTCCAAAGATCTTGGGCATATTGCCCGACCCATACGTGATGGCACGCATGGGCCACCCCAGATACGCTGAGGCAACCGTGCCATTCTGTCAGAGTTCCACCCGCGAGCACAATCCCAACGGCTCATTCTCGCATGTGAAACCACCGACAGAGTGGCGTCAGCGCAGTGTTTGCCGCCAATGGCAGCAGCAACCGTCACCAAGAAACTAACGTACCCCGCACTCGGGCGTGTCGCAAGTGGGGATGCGTCACACCGCAGTTGTACGAGGCCTGCCTGGCCTGTGATGACAAGGTTATCCGCGCGTGTGGGGCCGCGTTGCGCGCACAAGGGTGAGCAGTCTCTCGACACAAACCCATGCTCGCATCAGCGCTCCGCGTGCGATGGTGCACCGCTGTCAGCATCACGCGCGACAATGGGCACAACACCACTAGTAACAACCAACAACCCTCAGAACGCCCGGTCCACACAACCAGACCAGGGCACCCCCGTGTGGAGTGGTGACACGATTGCGAACGTCCCACACATGCGGATAGGTTAGCCACTCACGGATAGGTTAGCCGCTTACGGATAGGTTATGAGGCTATCCGCATGTGCGTAACCTATCCACGAGCGCGTTACCTATCCGCAAGCAACGCAAACATGCCCACGCGGAGCGCCACACTCCCCCGCCGCACGCCGGGCATAGCGAAGGGCCCCGCCTCCACGTTGAACTGCGCCCCGAAACTTGGACGCTTTTAATGGTAGCCGTTATGCGGCTTCCTGTAGGGTCTGATCCCGGTATTCTGCCGGGGTCAGGCCCTTGAGCTTTACTTGGCGTCTTGTTGTGTTCCAGTGTGTGATGTAGGCGTCGAGGTCGGCTTTGAAGCTCTCGAAGGTCTGCCAGTCTTGGCCGCGGAAGAATTCGTCCTTGATGTGACCGAAGACCTGCTCGGTGGCGCCGTTGTCGATGCAGTTGCCTTTGCGTGACATGCTCTGGATGAAACCGTTCTCGGCGAGCGTTCTGATGTAGGTCTCGTGTTGGTACTGCCATCCCATGTCCGAGTGCAAGATCGGCTCAGCTCCTTGGGGTTTGGCGTCCATGAGAATTTGGAGCATCTCTTGTTGCTGGGCGAGGTTGGGGCACATCGAGATGGAGTGGGCCACGATCTCTTTGCTGGCAAAATCGTAGACCGGAGCGAGGTAGGCCTTACCGAAGGAGAGCTTGAACTCGGTGACATCGGTACCCATCTTCTGCCAGGGCCCATCGGCCTTAAAGTCGCGACCGATGATGTTGTCGAAACTTTGCCCCACGTCCCCCTTGTAGGAGTTGTACCTGTGGTAGTTCGTCTCGCGGCGTATGCCGCAGCGCAGCCCCATCTCACGCATCATCTTCAAGACCGTCTTATCGGCGATGCGCTCCCCGTCCTCAGCGCGCAGGCACATGGCGACCTGCCTGTGACCGCACCCGTTGGGGGTTCGCGAAAAGATCTGGGCGACCTTGGGCCGCAGATACGCCCTGGTTGGCTGCTGGGGGTGAGCCAGCGCGTAGTAGTAGCTCGACCTGGCAAGGCCAGCGGCCTCGAGGAGATCACCCACCGCGTGTCCACGCCCTGAAAGCTCGGCGACCGCTAGGGCTTTGTCCCGGTTTGGGAGCGCCTCTGCGCCTTCAGGGCAATCGATTTTTTTAGGTACGCTACCTGCGCCTCAAGCTTGCGCACGCGCTCGGCGAGTTCCTCCTCACGCGTTGGTGGCACCGCCCGTACTGATCCCTTCGGCCTGCCCTTAGGCTTGGGCTTGAGGGCCTGCGCGCCGCCCTCGCGGTACAGCCTGCACCAATTCTTCAGCGGTGTCGCGCTCGCAATACCAAAACGCACCATCGCCTCAGGTTTACTCATCCCACCATCAACCACGGCCCTGGCTGCGGCGACCTTGGTCTCATAGTCGTATCTGGTCTGCTTTACTCCCATGGCAAGAAGCCCATCCCTCCCGATTGCGCGGTACGTCTTCTGCCAGTGTCGCACGGCCTCAGCAGGCACACCCAGCCTCTTGGCGGTCAAACGATAGCCAAATCCCCTCTCAAACATCTCCACCGCCTGCTCACGAAGCAAACGATCATGCCTCAACCGCAGATCCACAGACATGAAAAGCCTCCCATTCCCTGGATTTCAATTTCGATGTCCAAGAAACGGGAGGCAGTTCATTCATTGACGAGGCCGGGGCCAGTTGATTATCCACACTTTCCTCGCACAGAAAAGGACATCACCGCCTGGATTGCAGGGCTGCGACCACGAGAGCGCAGGCCTCCGCATCAGAATCCGCTCGGTGGTGCTTGAGCGTGAACCCAGGCACCAGCGCCTTCGTGACAGTCGGTAGCTTGTAGTTCTCCAAGCCAGGGACCATGCGCTGCGCTGTTCGATAGGAACAGAAGAAGCTCTGCGGGAGGGACTGCGTCCCGAAGAAGGCATCGAGTTCCCTCCACACCCGAGCGTCAAAGGCCGCATTATGCGCGAACACCGGCAAGCCACCGTGGAAGCCAGCCACCCAGGCAGCAATATCTGGCCACATCGGGGACCTACGCACGTCGTGCGCAGAGATCCCATGCAGGTAGGTGAATTCAAACCGATCAAAGCCCGGGGGCGGTTTGATCAGCGTACTCGCCCGTTCAACGACCCGCCCGCTTGAGATCTTCACCAGCGCAATCTGACAGGCGGACTCTCCTCCTTGCCTGTTCGCAGTCTCGAAGTCGACGGCCACAAAAGACGGAAGCGCGAGGACCTCGGGCGGCGCCACCCAGCTGGATCGCTGGCGAGACTGGGGGCGCGCATACGAAACATCCGGCGACACAGCGGCGCGGCCAGTCACCGACACGGGAGCCGAACCCTTCTGCGCAGCCTTTGCCACTTTCTCAAGTTCCACGAAGCGTTTCCACTCGGCGTGGTGCTGACTCGTGTCTTCACCACGCTGCTTCGCAAGCATTTCACGGGCTTTCGCAAGGCGCTTGCGTAGTTCCAGACGAAAATCTTCACGGGGAGCCGGCAACCCCAGCGCCAGCCAGCGCTCAATCGTCTCAGCTTCGCCCAAATAGTCCTTCTGCTTGTGCTGAATGATCGCAACCTGATTGACGTAATATTCCGCAACATTCACGGGACTCAGGCGTGCGGCGGCAATCATCGCATCCATACAGCCACGAGCAACATGTAGCGCCCGGGAAAGGTCTCCGGACCGTTTGAGCGCGGCAATGTCATCCACCCAGTCGCAGATATCTCGACCATCGAACTTAGGCATGAACAAGCCATCAGGTCCAACGTTGGGCCCATTATGCACACCAAAGAACGTTGGTGTCGGTGGGGCGACGCCAACGGAGAGGGACTGGCCGGACTGAGGTGAAAAACCCTGCTGTGAAACACCACTGGAAGGACGCTGACCGTATTGCATCGGATAGTTCTGCTGAGTAGTGAGCGCACCGCGCAGCCACTCAAACACGCCCATAACGCCCGCTTTCCTGCTGCGAGGCTCCACTATGCCCCGCTCATCTCATCCGCTCTGCGCAGACACGCCAGTCAATGGTGTCGACACACTTGTTCCAGCTTACTACATAAGCCCCCCAACTGAAGACCGCTCACGTCCACCATTTTCACGATCCACACCCCAGCCTCGTCAATGAACGAGGCCGGGGTCGGGTCTGTGGGCCAGCTTCCTTGGCCAAACCGCCCCATAAAACACTAGACAGTTCCTAGCCAAGCAGCATTTTTCCAAGGAATACACCCCTGATCAGAGCGAAGAAACCCACGCAGTGTCTCACACAAGCTTTGATACTGAGCCGTTTCCACACTTTCACTTGTCCAAACTGTGAGACACTTGTCGACTACTTGACTATATTGTCAGTTAATTTACTGACTAAGCGACGTACCGTTGAATCAGCGCACCCATGCGCCAGGCTCCCTCGGAAGAGTCTCATCAACACCATCGAGGACACAGTCATGTCAACGCGACACTCACTGACCATCCCCGCCGCGCTTGTGCTTGGCACCGCCATCGCAACGACGGCTCTCCCGCTCCCACGATTCGCGCCGGCCACAGCCTCGGGAACAGCCCACGTGACTCGCGCCTACACGGACAAATCCACCCACTCCCCCGGCTCCCAGGCCACCATCACCGCCGAAGCCAGCGGAGGCGGTACCGTCCACTTCTCCGTCAGCCACCTCGGCGCCGAGATCGACTCGGGCGACGCCACCGTCGAAAACGGTAAGGCTACCTGGACCTACACGACGCCGAGCGAGGACAACCAGGGATACCTGGTGACCGCTACCGGCGCCGACGATACGCACGCCGAAACCGCGCTGGACGTCTCCTCCAGCTGGACGCGCTTCCCGCGCATGGGATACGTCTCCCACTTCAAGCCCACTGCCCCCGAAGGCACCGACGGGCATACCACCTACGAGTCCTTCCTCTTCCAGAAGCCTCAGGACTACATCAACAAGCTCAGCCAGGACTACCACATCAACGCCCTGCAGTACTACGACTGGCAGTACCGCCACGACCAGCCCGTCGCCACCGGCGACTTCGCCGAGAAGTGGCCCCTGTGGTACGACAACACCTACGCCGCCAAGAAAACTGTCTCCGACTACGAGACAGCGGCGACCAACGCCGGCATGGGTTCGCTCGCCTACTCGATGGCGTACGCGGCCAACGACGGCTACGACTCCTCGCGCATCCCCGACGAGTGGATCTTGCGCAACGACGACGGCTCCTACTGGCGCCGAGACCTCGGCTCCCAATGGTGGGTCAACACCCCCGAGGGGACGCCCAAGCCCGCGAATCACATGACCATGATGAACGTCAACACCCAGGGGTGGCGCGACTACATCACGGATCAGTACGTGACCCAGAAGGACACCTTCGGGTTCGACGGCACGCACATCGATACGCTCGGACAGACCGTCAAGAAGGATGCGTCCGGTAACTCCGTGGACCTGACCGACGGCCTGACCGCTCTCGTCAACGAAACGGCGTCCAAGACCGGCACCGCCACCGGCATCAACCTGCCCGACGGCGCGGGCACCGACAAGATCGGCCCGTCCTCGGCCTCGTACATCTACACCGAGCTATGGGACCACAACGAGACAAACCAGCAGGTCGCCTCCTACCTGCAGGGCGCGCGCGACAAGTCGGCGAACAAGCCGCAGATCGTCGCCGCCTACGCGAACAACTACGACCCGACGTCGTGGGTTGCCGACCCGAGTGATTCCAACAAGCAGATCCACCCGCAGGTGACACCGGATGATGGGACGCGCATCGAAGCCGAGTCCGATCAGGCGAGCGTGAGCGGCGGTGCTCATATCCTCTCCGGTGACGACTCAGCCTCGGGCGGCGCTTACGCCGGCGATTTCTCCCAGGGCGGCTCCACCGTCACCTTCACGATTGACGCCGGCCAGGGCGGCACCTACACGCTTGCGACGCGCTACGCCCGGCAGGACGACGACCCCGCCTACCATCAAATGATCCTCGACATGGGTCAGCCCACGCAGAAGCTCATCAAGTACGTTCACTTCGATAAGACGGGCAGCTACTACACGTGGAAGGACATGACGGAGACCGTTGAACTCACTCCCGGTGTCCATACGGTCTCCTACTGGGTACCCAACGACAAGAATTACACGCCCGTCAACATCGACTGCATCACCTTGCGTGAGTTCAACTCGGCCTCCGTCAAGCTCGCTGACGCGGCCTTCGCGGCGAACGGAGCACACCACCTGGAGCTCGGCGACTACGGGCGCATGCTCGACAATGAGTTCTTCGTGAACTCCGGGCGCTCCATGTCCCCAGACCTGCAGGCGTGGATGAAGAACTACTACAACATCTCTACCGCCTACGAGAACCTGCTCTACGGTGATCACCTGACGCGTCAGGAACGCCAGGTCGAGGTCTCGACCGCCGGGGTGAGCCTGCCGACGTCGACGGATGGGGCCGCGAACACGATCTGGGCGAACACCATGACGTCCGACGCGGGCACAGCACTCCACCTCATCAACCTGCGCACCAACGACCAGGACGGCAACGACGAATACTGGCGTAACGACGCGAAGCGGACCCTGCCGTTTGGCGACACATCGGTCACCTACCACCTCGCCGCGGGCGAGCCTGCTCCCGCCTCCGTATTCGTCGTCAGCCCCGACGACGACGGTGGCCGCCCGACGCAGCTGGATGTCACGCTCGGCACGGATGAACAGGGCAACGCGACTGTCACCTTCAACGTCGGCGGGCGCTCCACGTGGGACATGGTGGTCTTCTCCCCCACGAAGGATGCGGACCACGCGGGGGCCGAGGCCTCGGCGAGCGAAGCCGTCACCGGCCAGGTACGCAACGACCTCGGCCAGTGCCTGAGCGCCCAGGATGCCCAGGGCACGAACGGAACACCCGTGTGGAACAGCGACTGTGATGCGCAGGGAACGGCCGAGCAGACGGTGACCTACCAGGACAACCACCTGATGATCGGCGGCCGGTGCGTGGACGTGCTCGCCAACGACACGGCCGACGGCTCAGTCGTGCACCTGTGGGACTGCTACCCCGCCTTGCCTTCACAACAGTGGGATCGCAATGATTCCGGCCAGTACGTGAACCGCAGTTCCGGCACGTGCCTGACGATCCCAAACGACACGACGACGAGCTCGACACAGGCGATCATCGCGCAGTGCTCGTCTTCGTCGCCGTCACAGCGCTGGTCCGCCCCCACTCCGGCAGGCCAGTAGCGGAGCCTTCCTCGGGATAAGCACTACCCGGTAGGACGACTCCCCTCTGGGCGCGCGAAGGCTCACGCGCACACCCATGACTCGGCCCCGACCTCGTATTTCGACGAGGCCGGGGCCGAGTCATAAATCTTGCCATCCCCTCTCAGCCAAACAGCAACTCCCACTGTAAAGCGGATGACCATGAATGAACGCACTGCACCTATCGCGACGAGCGACACCAGGACCCCCATAGGAGCCGTTCACGTCAAGGAGCGGGCCTAACACGCACCGTATGTCAGAAGCAGCTGTTCCAGGCGAGTAATGAACTCACCAACCCCGAGACTGTAGTTCAGATACGTCCGTTTGATCGCATCTGCATGCGCAGCTTTCACCAGGACTACGTTATCGAATTCAGGTTCTCGACTATCGCCCTCATTAACAGAGTCGGCACCAAGAGATATTTTTTCAATGCGCTGGTATTCGCTATTCGCTTCAGAGAAATCGACGAAACCAACAATATCGAAAAACTGGAGATCACGTATGAGACAGAGCAAGAAATATTCGTCACTCGCACCCACATCAGATGCAACAACAATGCCACTGCGCGCTACAGCTAACTCTTTCAAAATCTTGGTTATATCACAAATTTCTACAATTTCACTACAGATTGAATATACATCATCACTCACACCCGGAATTCCAGGCATTTCCTCTTCTCGAGCAAATAAGTGAGAACTTAACGTCAGAAAACGGTCACGCATTTGCTCCTTTCCCCTAAGTTTTGCACGGGTATCCGGGCTCTTGTATTCAAGGCCGTACACCTCGCCTACTGCTTCAACACCTGTTGCCCAAAGGTGCTGAAGACGCGTACGAATCTGCACTTCAACTCGATACGAAAAGCCAGATACAGGGACCTTGTATATTGCATGATAACTACGATAGCCACTTCGTTGAGGCACTGCGATATAGTCTTTAACCTTAGGCTTTCCAAGAATGCGCTCCAGCTCCGTTGCCGCACGGTATACTTCTTCAACATCATTAACGATAAGACGACAGCCGCCAATATCGTCAAGGACCCCGAGTTTGAATCTACTCTCTTCCCGCTGGAGCTTCCGAAGAATCGATTTCATCCGTTTGAGTCGATACGAGACAACAGCACCTTCAAATTGATGGGAGCAACTGCTCAGTGCTTCGAAACAGCGAGCTGTCGGCTCCAGATGTTGGACTCGCCACGTATGAGCGATAGCGAGAGCTTCCTCATCAAGCCCCTCACTTGCCTGCAAACGCTTGCCTGCCTTTGAAGCTGCTTCACGACTCACTCGCTCCGACTGTTCTCTGCCCATACGCAGAGTATAGTGGCTGTGAGCACAGCACAGGGAGGAGCCAACATGGCACGTTCGGTGGTCGATGTTGCAACCTACATCTTGGAGCGTACGGATACGATCACAACAATGAAGCTCCAGAAGCTGGCCTTCTACTCGCAGGCACTCCACTTGGTGAATAATGGGACTCCACTGTTCCCTGAGGATTTCCAAGCATGGCGAGGGGGGCCGGTTGCACCCGAGCTCTATGCCCTTCACCGCGGCAAGTTCCTGATTCGCCCTGGTGAATTGGGTAACGCGGGCACTTCAGAGGGATTGACAGAAGAGGAGCGCACACTCATTGCCGCTGTATGTGGCGCGATGAGCGAAGCGACAGGAGCTGATCTGAGCCAGCGAACCCACGCGGAGTCACCATGGCTCGACGCTCGCAAGGGCCTCGCTCCCTCCGAGCCTTCAGCTACCGTCATCACCAAGCAAGCAATGCGCAACTACTACCAAACGAACTCCGTCCTGCGTTGACTATGAACCGCGCGCCAGAGATGCCCTGATACAGCACACAACCGCTGCTGAGTATTCTCGGCGTCATCTGGTCGAGATTTCGGTTCGTGCATCGCTCAACGCCCCTACTTTTCAACAACTCAGCCCCGACCTCGTATTTCGACGAGGCCGGGGCCGAGTTGCATCTGAACGATTCAGTTAGTCTTCGTGTTCGTCAGGTGACGACCGATGTAGCCGATGTAAACCTTGTGGGTCTTTTTTGTGTCCGCGTAGTAGTACATGCGTGGGGCGTTGCGGTCGTGGTGGGTGGGCGCGAAGTGGGTCCACATCGTGATCTCGCCGCTCGGGTCAATGATCGTCGGCACTGGGAACGTACGCTCACGACGCCAGCGCGGATTCCCTTTGACGGTGTCACTCTCGTTGGACTTATGACGGTGCGGTGAACACGTGCGGTAGCCGTCGGGTGCCGCTTTGAGGAAGTCGTACACGTTACCATCTGCGAAATCACCGGCCTCCCGCGCACGCAGATAGTCGCGCAAGACCAGTATGTAGCGCCAAAAGTCCTCCGCGTAGTTTCGCACGCTCAACTCGTCAAGCCGGAGCATCTCCCCCATCATCGCGTCCGGATCACCGAAGACAACGTGTTGGCGCACCCGCTCATGCTCCGCGTCACTCGTCATCCAGTCGTAGAGTTCAACCATGTCTGCCGGTGGCCGGTCGAGCATATTTTCCGAATATCTGTCGTCGGATTCGCGCTGATCCGGATGCGTAGCCTTCCACGCGAGATGACGGTTCTTTTGCTCCAACTCGCGAATCTCCTCGTTCGCATACAGGAGTACGATCTCCATATCATCCTTATGCGACGTCAGCTCCTCCACTTCGGACCTGAGGTCCGCGAGCTTACGCTCACTCTCCTGCGCCGCCTCAGCGAGGAGTTCCTGTGCGGCTTCTGTTTCCGCACGCGCATGATCACGCTCTCCCTCAAGTTCAATGCACCTGGCGGTCTTCTCCTCCAGTCTCTTCTTCAGCTGCGCGACGGCTCGTTCACAGTCCTCACGCACGCGCGGGTTCGCAAACTCGAGCGCGTGCCTGATGAGGCCACGCAGCTGATCGCTCCAACCAGATCGGACAGCAGCGGGCTTGATGCCGCAACGACGAACAAGGCCGACGCTGGGTAAGACACGACGCTTAGACGTGCGGGGCTTTCGCCCATTGTGTGTCGGAAGCGCTCTTGGCTGTGCGGCCCCAGCCTCCTGGCGTGGGACTTCCTTGCCTGCTTCTTTGCTGCGTGTTTCTTTATCGCGCGCTTCCTCCAGGGGGTGGAAGGTTGGAATTGAGGCCCTGCGCTGGTCGAGTACCTTGTGGGCCTGGAGGAGTTCCTTGTCCAGCCCGTTGTCCCACAGGTACTCGCGCGGCGTTCTCGTGATCGTGCGTGCCAGCGCCGGGTGGAAACGTCCCTGCTCCTCATCGTAGCCACGCAAGAGGGTCGCCGCGGTCAGGACCCTGTGCCGACGCGCATCGATCAGGTCTCCCGGCTGCACGCCCGGTAGGAACGTACGCAGGCTCCCTTGCGGCATGTCAAGCCCCTCACCGATCTTTGCGAGGTAGTCGGCATACACCTGCGGTGTCAGCAAGAAATAGGTGGCGCAGCCCAATGAGTCACCCGTCAGCGGGGCCAGAATCTGGTGCCACCGGCTTTCCTGCTTCAGAGCTTCCGGCGTATCGCCGTCGGTCAGCGGCGCAGCCACGACCACCGCGGTTCTCCTGCGCGGATCACGGATCCAGCCGATGAGTTCCTCCACCTGGTTGGCGTCGTTGATTGGCTGGAGGGTATCCGACAGCGGCATGTCCCGGTCAAAGACTCCGCCCTCACGGATGAGATCACACACCACTCGTGGAGGTTTCGCGTCCCATTTCCCGTCGCGTGGTGGGACCACCTCCACCCAGATAACCTGCCGATACGCCGACTCCTTCGTGGCGCTCATCGCGTACAGGCGCATCACCCAGTGCTCGCCGTCCTGAGTGCGTTCCACTGTTTCAAAGAGCTGGCGGTTGTAGTGCTTGTCGGCAGAAGTCTCCCTCGTCTTCGTCACGACGAGGTCCATGTGCTGCCCTCGCGATGATAGAAGAGTGCCGAATCGGTAGATGCCCTCGTCGTTACATGAGGCTTGCTCGCCCGCCTCCCACAGCGAATACTTGTCGTGCAGCCACTCATGGAAAAGCCGATCAGCGACGCGCAGCGCATCCTCCCGCTCGCCTAACTCCAAGACTGCCCGGTACCCACGTGCCATGATTCGCTCCCCCCTTGGGCATCAATAGACGAAATACACCTGCCAGCTTACGCCTACAGAACAACCATCACGCCACAAAAATCTTGACGCTCATGAGCTACACATCACACAATAATCCCCGGCCTCATATCTGAGACCGGGGACCGCTCAGGCTCTGACGCTCAGGCAGTGCGTCGCAGCGCAATGCGTCAGGACGCGATGACCTCGACGCCGTTCACCTGCACGATGCTGGACAACGCGTCGATGAACTGCTTGATGATCTTGCGGTTACGGCCATTCTGCATGAGGTTGGGTATGCCCTTCGTCGCACAGGAAACCTCAACGGTAACGCCCTGCTGGTGAGGGATAAAGCCGACGATGATGCGCTCACCCCAGGACATGAAGGTCAGGGGTGTCTCGAAGGTGAGGTAGCGCGCGTTCATGTCCGCCCCCATCATGGTCGCCTTCGGCACACTCGGGACGGCAGCCATCGCCGCTTGGAATACCTGCTCGTACGGCAGTGCGTACTGGAACGCCTGCTTGTTTTCGCGTATACCCATGGAGGTCTCCTTGCATATCTGATTGATGTATTGCCCGCCGCGTGATCGCCACGCATGGGTGAGCGCAGAAGGGTACTCAGCCCTTCAAACCAGATCAGCGTATCAGCATCAGCTCTGGCAGCCAGTATATTGGCGTTGCTTGACAGCTCGGTCAGCGGCAATACACAAATCGGAGAGTTCCACCCTCGCGCACCCGTCACACACATAGACAGCAGGTGCCAGGCGGTGGAACCCGATCGGCACCTGCCGCTTGACGGCGGGCGAACCGCTCACGAACGCGGCTCGTAGGGGCTGACCGCGACGGAAGCGAGGTTCTGGCAAACGCTCAGCGAGAGCTGCAGGCTGATCGAACCCGAGCCGTCCGTGTTGAAGATGTCGACCTGATCGGAGGACGCAGGAGTGCAGCCGTCGACGCCATCAACGGATTCAGCCGTGAGGGTCACGCCCACGCGACCTCCCTGAGGAATCGTGTACACGTTGCCGGGATCCTCGCCGTCGCGCACTGCCTCAGACACGGTCGCTCCGCCCGAGGCGAAAAGAACCTGCGGGAAGCCGCTGACCCAGCACGAGTTTCCCTCATTCGTGAAGGTCAGCTCGACGTAGGTGGTGGTGCCGATCTGCTGGTTGTTCGTCACCGCGGGCTGCAGGTTCGTCAGGTCGCAATGCGCCTCGTTGTTGGTCACGTCAACCTCAGGAGCCTGGTTGCCTTTATCGAGCGAAGCGCTCTGGGGCGTCTCCCCGCTCTGGGCGTCCATGCCACTCTGTGCGGTGGGCGTAGCACTGGCTGAAGCAGAGGCGCTCGGAGTCGGGGCCGAGGTCGTGGCACCGGAAGTCGGCTGGCTATCCTTCGGCGAACATGCACTCACACCCAAGACAAGGGCGGACAGGGCGGTCACAGCAAGGAGGCGTCGCGTTGTCATCATGGACCCATCCTATGAAAATGCGCGGGACAAGCGCCCCGCCACGCCGTTAGTTACCGAGTGATGACAAGCCGTGCAGGAGGTGCGAAGCGTGAGTGAGCCATGGCCTCGTCAATCCAGTGAAGAAGCCGGGCAGCGCATCTCTGCACTGCCCGGCTCTCATCAACCTTAGCTATTCGAGACCGGCTCGATCTCGACGGGAGCGACGTCCATCTCATCCAGCGGCACCGTCCGGTCCTTACGCACCAGGTGATAGCCCCACCAGACCGCACCAAAGAGCGGCAGACCGATGTAGGAGGAGGCAACCTCCCACACCTGACCGTGAAGCACGGCTTCATAGTTCTGACCCGCCATCACGACCAGGCACATGATGAACGCGATGATCGGACCGGCCGGGAAGAACGGGGAACGATACGGCAGGTCTTCGAGGCGGTAGCCCTGCAGCAGGTAGGCGCGACGGAAGCGGATATGACTGACCGCGATGCCCAGCCACATGATGATGCCGGAGATTCCGACGATGTTCACCAGCCAGATGTAGGCGTCCTCAAAAACCAGCTGCGTGAGGAAGCCGCACGCCGCCGTCACCGTCGTCACGGCCATCGCGTAACCCGGTACGCCGCCCTTCGTCACGCGCGCGAAAATCGCGGGCGCCTGGTGCTTGAGGGCCATCGAGTGCAGCATACGAGAGGCCGCGTACAGGCCCGAATTACCCGCCGACAGGATCGACGTCAGGATGACGGCGTTCATGACGGCCGCCGCCGCGCCGATGCCCATGCGGGCGAACACGAGCGTAAATGGCGACTGGGCGACATTGTTGGCGCTGTCATCGGCGGCGCTGAGCAGGCTCGGATCCGTGTAGGGCAACAGCGTGCCGATCACCGCGATCGCGCCAATGTAGAAGAACATGATGCGCCAGAAAACCGTGCGGATCGAACGCGGCACGTCCCGGCGCGGGTTCTCAGACTCGCCGGCGGCCACGCCCACGAGCTCGGTGCCCTGGAACGAGAATCCCGCGATCATGAACACCGCGATGACGCCGACGAAACCGTTATGGAAGGGAGCATCGCCGGTCGTCCAATTCGACAGGCCCGGCGAGTTCGTGCCCATGACGCCCGCGATCATGAAGACGCCGGAGACCACGAACACGATGACGATGACGACCTTGATGGCCGCCAACCAGAACTCCGCCTCGCCGTAGACACGCGCCGACAGGGCGTTGAGTCCCACGACGATGAACAGGAACACCACCGCCCATATCCACGAGGGCACCGATGGGAACCAATAGGCCATCACGAGGCCGGAGGCCACCAGGTCCGCGGCGACCGTCACCGCCCAGTTGAACCAATAGTTCCAGCCCATCGCGAAGCCAAAGGACGGGGAAATGAACTTCGTCGCGAAGGTCTGGAACGAGCCCGCGACCGGCTGGTGCGCGCTCATCTCGCCCAGGGACTGCATGAGGAGCAGCACCATGAGACCAATCGCCGCGTACGCGAGGAGCGCGCCGCCTGGGCCGGCGTTCGCGACCGTGGCACCCGAGGCCAGGAACAGGCCGGTGCCGATCGCTCCGCCGATGGCGATCATCTGCATGTGGCGCGATGCCAGGCCGCGCTTCAGCTGCGTGTCGGAGCGCTGCTGTACATCGCTGGCGATGTCATCGGGAGTAGGGGTATCCATAAATGGGTTCCTCGTCTGTTGATCGTGAGTCCCATACTAGCCCCAAATTCTTGTGTCGAGATTGGGACGTTCTTTCCGTGGCCTTTAACGAGGCCGTGGCTGGCTCACGCGTTTTACCTCGCGGCGCGCGTGCGACGTGGCGCAGTATCTCAACACTTTTCACGCAATCTCGCAGCATTGCACGCAGGTGAAGCTTGTCGAAGCACGAGACCCCTATCAGCCCTCAGCCAGGTACCCGGCCTGTGCACGAAAAGAGCGGAACAAGCCACGACCTCGTGCGTGATCCACTCCCCCACCGGACTCGGTCGCTACACTAAGATCCTCCCCGCGCTAAGGAAGGAAGAGACCATGACGCACCAACTCGTCAGCATCGGATGGATGCTGCTCACCCTTGTCCTGTCTGCCTCCATCGGACTCGAACGACAGATCCGCGGCAAGAGCGCCGGCATCCGCACCCAGGCCATCGTGGGCCTCACCGCCTGCCTCATGATGCTCATCTCCAAGTACGGGTTCTCAGACATCCTCATCGACGGCATCACCCGCTACGATCCCTCGCGCGTCGCCTCGCAGATCGTGTCGGGCATCGGCTTCCTGGGCGCGGGCATCATCCTGACTCGGCACGGAGCGATCCGAGGCCTAACGACGGCCGCCACCATCTGGGAAACTGCGGCGATCGGCATGGCCTGCGGCGCTGGCCTGTGGTGGCTCGCCCTTGCGGGCACTGTCCTGCACTTCATCGTCATTGCGCTGCTGACCCCACTCGTCCAGTTCATCCTCATGCGCACCCACGGGCACAAGGTCACGCTCAGCGTCCACTACAGTCCCGGACACGGAGTGCTCTCCACCCTCCTCACGCAGGTCAGCGCCCTGGGCTGGTCGGTGTCCGGCGTCTCCACGCGCACCGATTCAGCCCACCACACGTCCACCGCACGCTTCACGGCGTCGACTCGCCAAGATCTCTCACGCTCGATGCTTGTGACGACGCTCGCGGACCTCGACGGCGTTGCCGGCGTCGACATCACGGAAGAGGACGACGAGTAGCACGACACAACGGGGCGGGGTCCGCGGCTGTTGCCGCGGACCCCGCCCCGTATGGCTTCACTCAGAGCGTCACGCCTGAGGGCTGTAGGGGTTCTGAGGCTGTTCGCCCGTCTGCCCCTGCTGGTTCTGAGCCGACTGCTCCGGCTGAGCCGACTGCTCCGGCTGAGCCTGCTGCTGCTGAGCCTGCTGCGGCTGCGCGCCGTACTGGCCCTGCGACGCGGGGTAGGCCTGCTGCCCCGGGTACTGCTGCTGGCCCTGGAAGCCGGGCTGCGCGGGGTAGGCCTGCTGGCCCGGGTACTGCTGCTGGCCCTGGAAGCCGGGCTGCGCGGGGTAGGCCTGCTGGCCCGGCTGGCCGAACTGGTTCAGCATGGCGGGGGCCGTGTTCAGAGGAGCGACCTTGCCTTCCTTCAGCTCGAGGAGCAGGATCACGCCAGCCGCACCCAGAGCAATCGAGAACAGCGGGAACAGGTAGAAGCCGATCGAGAAGTCAATCAGATCGTTATCGTTGGCGAGGACGTAGAACGTCTCGATAAGCGAGATGATTCCCAGAGCGAGCGAACCCGCGCCCACGGAAATGAATGCCCACTTCTGGTTGGTCAGCCAGTAGGCGACGCCGACGCCGACGTTCGCGAGGAGCAGGAGCAGGAAGACGACCGGGAACCAACCGCCGCCGCCGAGAAGCGACGTCGATTCAGTCACAAAGAACGAGATCTCGACATAGGGAAGGAGCATCGAGATAAACACAAGCAGCGACGCAGCAGCAACGCCGATCAGCGCGTAGGTCGCGCGAATCGAGCGACCGCTCACCTTGCCAGCCTCAGCAACGACAGCGTTCTGGAACTGATTGAACGCGCTGTTCGCGGCGGCACCGAACTGCGAAGCGGCGGCACCAAGCTGCTGGCCAGCGGACGGCCCCTGCTGACCGGGCTGCCCCTGGGGAGCGCCGAACTGCGGCTGTCCCTGGGGAGCGCCATACGGCTGCTGCCCGTATGGCTGCTGGGCCTGAGGAGCGCCCTGAGGAGCGCCATACGGCTGCTGCCCGTATGGCTGCTGAGCCTGAGGAGCGCCCTGGGGTGCACCATACTGCGGCTGCCCATAGGGCTGCTGAGCCTGAGGCGCATCCGACTGCGCGGCGGAAGCATTCGTGTCAGCAGCGGGTTCAGCGGCTGCCTGCTCATGCGCGCCCTCGGCGGTCGCGTTCTCATGTCCCTCAGCCGAGGCCTCGGCGGCGGGTGCCTTAGCCGCGGGCTGCGCGGCGGGCGGCTGAGCGGGAACGACACCCTGGCTGGCGAGCCACTGCTGGAGGGCAGGGTACAGCGACGGGTGAGTCGCAACGTAGGGGCGCAGGTCTTCACGCGCGGCCGTGATGGCCGCGAGGTCCTGAGCGCTCAGCGCCGGGTTACTCATGTCAGCAGCAGTGAGCTGCGACGGATCGATGGTGCTCATCTGTATTCCTCTCGCACCCGAAAGTGCAGTTCCTGATGGCGAACAGTCAATTCTATCGCGTGTGACACTCGCCTAGTCAAGACGTTCGCTGGACGGTACGCGCTGAAACATAAAGAACCCGGTCCCTGTCGGGACCGGGTTCTTGGTGGTAGCGGGGACAGGATTTGAACCTGCGACCTCCGGGTCACTGTCTCAATATGCGAACAGGTTGCTGTACATGCTGGTCTTGCATTGGTTGCTGTACTTGCCGGTCATGCTGGTTAGAACGGTTATCATGCGCGTCCACGCCGGTGGGGTCATTGTGGTTCATGGACAAAACGCATGTATTGGTGAAGCCGGTTCCGTCGTCGTGGTCAGTGGCCCTCGACGGGTGGGAGATCTATCTGCGGGCGGGTGGTCGCAGTGAGCGCACGGTGGAGACGCGTGTGCGGCATGTGCGCCAGGCGGCGCGGGCGCTCCAGGTGCCTCCACATGAGGTTACTGGTGGTGCGCTCATCGACTGGTGCGGGGCGCAGGAGTGGGCGGCGGAGACTCGGCACGCTTACTACGAGTCGGTCACGTTGTTCTTCCGCTGGCTCTGCGGGGCTGGCCCGTCCCCTGCTGACGTGCTACCGGTGGTGCGCCGACGGCCAAGCGTGCCGCGGCCGGTACCCCTGCAAGTCCTTGAGGAGGGCCTGGCCAGGGCGTCGCCGAGGACACGGCTCATCTTGTCGTTGGCGGCGTGCGCGGGGCTACGCGCCAGGGAGGTCGCGGCTGTCCACCGCAGGGATCTCGTCCAGGACGACGGGGGTTTCACGCTCGTGGTGCGGGGCAAGGGCGACCGGGTGCGGGTCGTCCCGTTGCAGGACTGGCTCGCCCGCGCTGTGGCATCGGCGTGCGCGAGGGGCGGGGGATTCGCGTTCCCCGGGAGGATCGACGGGCACCTGTCCGCTGCGCACGTCAGCAAGGTGGGCGCCCGCGCGCTGCCCGGCGAGTGGACTCTGCACACGTTGCGGCACCGTTTCGCGACGGCCGCGTACTCCGCGGAGCGCGACCTGCTCGCGGTGCAGCGCCTCCTGGGGCACGCGAGCGTGGCCACGACGCAACAGTACGCGGCCCCTCCCGAAGACGCCCTGCGCCGCGCCGTTGAGGCGGCCGACATCCGCAAGTACCTGCAATGACAGCAAGACCGGCAACGCTGTTATTGCTGGCCTCGCATGCAAAGCCACGCCCGAGGGCGGGGCAGTCGGAACCAGGATCGCGCATGAGGCGGTCACCGTGGCGCTCGTCGAGTTGCACGACGCCCTCATAGCCCTCGAAACCATCTGAACGGAAGGAGAAACCAAAATGCTAGTTATTTCGATTACGAACCAGAAGGGCGGGGTCGGCAAAACAACGACAACGTACCATCTGGCGCGGGCCGCGTCCCGACGGAATCTAAGAACGCTGGTCATCGACCTGGATCCGCAGGGGAACTTGTCCGATTCGCTCACGGAGTTGGAGGAGAAGCAAGCGGGGATGGCCGATGTCCTCTCGGCTTCCTCGTCTTACTGCCTCGATGAGGTGGTCGTGGAAACCGCGTGGAACGGCGTCTACCTCGCGCCATCGGGAGGGGACGCGCTGGCAGTGGTGCGCAACGAATTGATTACATCCGGCCCTGGCCGCGAAATGCGATTGGCGGAGGCTTTGCGGCGACTCGACGGGGCACCGTTCGATCTGGTGTTGATCGACTGCGCTCCCGCCCTCGACGCCTTGACGACGAACGCGTTCACAGCCGCGGACGGCGTCCTGGTGGTCACGCAGTCCAGGCTCTACTCGGCGACCGGCCTGGCCCATCTCCTCGACGCCGTCGAGGCGGTACGGGCCTACTACAACCCGTGTTTGTCGGTGGTCGGTGTCCTGGTGAACCAACACCGGGCGAACACCAGTCAGGGCAAGCACTGGAACAGTGAACTGGCCAGCGCATGCCAAGCGCGTGGCCTCGCGCTACTCGACCCCCCGGTTCCGGACAGGGTGGCGATCTCCGACAGCTCCGAGGCGGGAGTGGGCCTCGACGATTGGCCCGGCGCCCCTGCGGAGCTGGTGGACGTGTATGACTCGCACTTGGCCGCCGTGGTGGCCGCACTGGGAGGTGTTGGGGCATGAGTGCCCGTCCGATGCGCAAGAAATCGGCCCTGACCGGCGGCGCCGCCGCGGTGATCGCCCCCGCAGCCCCCGTACCGCCAGCCGCGCCCGCCCCTGGGGCCGCCCGGGCCGCAGCGGTGGAGAGGCTCACCGTGCGGGTGCCTTCCCATCTCATGGGAGAGGTGCGGGCGGCGTGGTGGACGACGGCGCCGACCACGGGCGTGCGGTCGATGAGCGCGTGGGTGATCGAGGCCCTGGAGGCGCACCTCGCGTCTGAGCGGGCCGCGCACAACCAGGGCCATCCGTTCGTGCCGGTCGGCCCCGGAGAGCTGCCGACGGGACCCCGCCCCTGAATGACAGCAAGTACAGCATGTGCGGCATGGCCAGCAACGCATGCGTTGCTGGCCATGCCGTCAGGCGACGTGGTTCATGCCGACGATAAGTGCGCGGCGCATGTACTCGCTGCGACTCAGGCCCCGTTCGCTGGCGGCGGTATCGATCTGGTCTTTGACCTTCTGGGGGACGCGGAACTGCACCAGGGGCGAGTTCTCGCCCTTCTCATCCCCTAGGCGCGGACGGCCGCCGCGGATCGCGTCGGTGGCCTCGTCGAGCGAGGCGGCCCCCGTGGCGTCGAGGATGTATTGGAGGGCATCGGCGCGGTCGGCGTCGGTGGCCTCGACGAGGGTGTAGTCCCCGTCGTCGAGGCGGTCGAGGAACTCGGCGGGTGTGTGTGCGGTCATGGTTCTTCCTTCCTTATAGTCCCCGGGTGAATTCGTCACGCGCGCGCATCGCGTGGAAGATGTAGAGCCCCCGGGGACTGACTCTCTCGACTCCGATCTCCAGGTACTCGCGCGCCTGCGGGTGGGGTTTGCCGATGTACATGATGAAGTCGGGATGCCCGTCGCGTCCCCGCATGCGGATCTGACGCACATGGTTGGCGATGGCCCCCATGATGTCCTCGACCGGGTAGTGTCGTTTGAGGGCGTCGGGGTGGAACGCCACTCCATGCCCGGTTTTTCGGGTGCTGACTGTTTCATCCGCCATACGTTTAGTGTACTACAATACTGTTACACAGTCGAGCGGGCGGCCTGGTGGTCGACGTGATCTTGACATCGATCGTCAAGATCTACACAAACTGTGAATGTGATCATATTTTGGAGATGGCGCGTCGTATCGTCGCACGAGAAACGCCTAGGACTCTTGCTGTGGCTGCGATGCTGTTCCCCTGGGCACAGAGTTGTCGGGCGCTGGCTTTCTGTTCTTCTGTGAGTGTCGGCGGCCGACCGATCCGCCGGCCGGCGGCGCGGGCTGCATCGAGGCCGGCGCGCGTGCGTTCGCTGATGAGGGTTCTCTCGTACTCTGCGAACGCACCTGCGAGTTGGTAGAACATGCGTCCCAGGGCTGTTGAGGTGTCGATTCCTTCGGTGAGGCTACGGAAATGCACGCCTCGTGTTCCGAGGTTGTCAAGAGTGCTCACCAGGTCTGCGAGCGATCGTCCGAGGCGGTCGATGCGCACGACTACGAGGGTGTCTCCGCGCCCAAGCCCTCGGTTACACTCGCTCCACTGTGTGCGTTCCATGGTGGCGCCGCTGGCGTGATCAATGTAGATGGGATCGCACCCGGCGGTGCGAAGGGCCTCGATTTGGGAGGCTGGATCTTGGTCTGCTGTGCTCACTCGCGCGTATCCGGTGATACTCATGGCCACAATCGTATAGGTCTAGTTGTGGCCATGTCTTTGTTTTGGCCAGGGTTTTTGGACTGCTCTAGCGGGGAATACTACGTTTTCCCCGCGCATATGGCCACAATCGGTCGTTTTTGGCGCATGGCCGGGCCGCTTTGTTCTCACCGCCCCTATCTGTCCCTCCTGATGCGCATCGTTGTTTCCCTATTTGTTGGTTTTCCAAGCCATGGATAGAGACCCCAGCGGTTGGCGAGTTGATGCGCTCAACGTCGGCGCTTTCCCCAGCCATGCTCTCAGGGTTGCTTGTTTATTCGTTGGCAACTGTGTGCAGGCGCGCGTAGCGCGGCTGTGCACAGGCGGCAGTAATTCGACGCCCGTGGGGCCGTGTGCGTGCGCTCCGTGATTGCCTAGGGTGCTGTATTTGCTGTCTATGCTGTATATGGCTAGCGGTAGTGGCGATTTCCGTCTCCGCATAGACCGAGTGCGTACCCGACGATAGACAAGAATGCAACGAGCGATGCAGCCCAGAGCGCGGCGCGAACGATGAGTGCGAGGATGCGAATGGCGCAGCTCACGCCAGTGAGCGTCCAGCCGAGTGCTCGGCTTGCACCGTTGACGATCGCGCGTGTGCGTGAGCTCCACATGCGGGTCTTGCTCCACGCATACGCGGCCGCAGTACTGAGAACGATCGCGAATAGTGCGATTATCGGCCGCGTATCGGGGATGAGGAACCAGGCTGCGGCCGCTGTGGGGATGAGGATCGGGAGCGCCTTTCCGATGGGCACGGCCCGGGGTGCAGGTCGCATGATCAGCCTCCTTGCTTGATGCATTTCATTTGTTCGACAGTGTATGGCTGCCCATCGTCGTTTGTGTCCGCGCGGCCCCGGCACGTTGTGCCGGGGCCGTGCGGAACTCATGCCCAGTCGGGTGCGTCTGGCCATGCGTCGGGGGCGTCGTCGTCCGGGGTTGGCTGGGGCTGGGGTACTGTATTCGCTGTATTCGCTGGTTTTGCTGGTTTTGCTGGTAGCCCTGCGATTTCTTCGTCGGTGAGCGCGTTGATGTGGACGCGCTCGATGCGGGTGTCGGCCGACGCGGCGTTGATCGTGCCGCTGGGCACCTTGACTACGAGGTATGCCCCGCCCTGCGGCAAGCTCTTGATGTCGTTGGGGTGCAGGATAAATTCATCAACTTCCCGGAGGCTGCCGACGCCGCTTGCGGCGTGCATGCCTCCGAGTGCGTCCCAGTCATCCTCTACCTGGACGGTCTCTTTCCAGGTGAGGCGGCTGCCGATGTCCCGGGCGATCGCGTCTGCTGCCTCTCCCCTGGTCTGGCGCAACACGAGCCAGACGTTGGCGTTTGTGCGCACGCTGGCTGCGAACTGCGGGCTAACGGCTTCGAGGTCGGCGTCGAGGTCTTGCGTAGCGAGGAGGACGGCTCCGCCTGCGCTGCGGGCGCGGGCGTACAGGTCGGCGACCCTGGGTGTGCCGAGGGCGCTGAATTCGTCGAGGATGACGGGGCACATGTGGTTCTTTCCCCAGCCGTCGCGTGCGAGGCGTCCGAACGTCGCACACAAGTCTTGCACTGCGAGCGTGCCGATGGTTCGCGCGGTTTGGGGTGTGCCTGCGGCGTCGAGGGAGAAGCACACGATGTCCCCGGCGCGAATCGCGTTCTCCATCGTGAAGCCGGTGGCGTCGAGGATGTGGCCTGCTGCTGTGTCGACGATGACGGCGACGCGGTCTCTCACGTCGCCTACGTCGCCCTCGTTTTTAGCGGCGTCGAGCTCGGCCAGGTAGCGCGTGAGCGACGCTGCCACGGCTGGGGACACGTAGGGGTTGACGCTACGGAGGGTATCGAGGTTGAGGAGGTCGGCTACGTCGGCCAGGCTGATCTGCCAGGTGCCGCCTCCGACGCGAGCGACGCGGGCGTCGGCGAGGTCGACGCACACGCGGCACGCTTGCTGCAACAGTCGTCGTGACAGGGTTGCGTAGTGCATGTTGAGCGATTTGTCGGCCGCGAACAACGATTCATACAATGCATCGGACATTTCGTCGGCGGTGAGTCCTGCGAGAGGATTGTACGTGCTACTCATGGCGTCGACGGTGACGTGGTAGAAGCGGCGGCCACTCTGGGCAGCGATTACGGCGAGGGTGGAGGCGAGGTCGGGGTCGGCTTTCATGTCGATAACGACGGCTGGCAGATGCAGGTCTCGCGCGGCCGGGGCGCCGGTGAACCCGTAAAGGACCCTTTCGAGCGCCTGGGTTTTACCGACGCCGGTCGGGCCAATGACAACGCCGTGCGTGCGGAATGCTGTGGCGTCGAGGTTGACGGGGCGGGCGGCTTCGTTGACACCAATCGGCACGTTGAGGTTGCTTACTGTCGCGGCGGCACGCGCATTGGTGACGGCCACGCGTTGGCGGGCCTTCGCGCGGCGTACACGTTTGCGTGTGGCGGGGCGCTTGGCACGAGCTCGTGGTCCCGCGTCGTCGTTCTCGCGCCAGGTGGCGTCGAAGCGACGGCGGTAGGCGAGGAAAATGCCTGCGATGAGGATTCCGGCGCAGGTCGCGAAGGGTAGCTGCATGACTGCCCATGTCTGCCAGTTCGCAGCGAGTACCTGGCCTGGTGTGGAGGCTTCAGCGCTCGGCCCGTTGATCCTGAGAGCGTTAATGAATGCGTCGAGGAGCTGGGTGCCAGCCTCCCGATAGGTTCTTAAGTAGTCAGCGCACCACCCTGCTGCCCACCCATACGCGCATGCGGCAATGCCCGTGAGCGGCAGGACCAAGGTCGGCACTCGACGAAGCGCGGGAGTGCGGCCACACAGGATAACAACCAGGGCGATGAGCGTTGTTATTGGGTTGAGGAAACAAGCGATGACGAACCCTATTCGCAGGGCGGCCGTCGAGTCATCGACGGGGCCGCCGCGTGCAAAACGTAGCTGTGGACTACGTGCAGGATTACTCATGATTGGCCTCCTTTAGAGTCATTCATAATGGTGTTGAGTGGGAATACTGCAATTGGTCGACCGAGTCCACGTGATTGCAGAACAGCGTTGGCTTCGTCGCATGCGCTCGACACCACGGGATGCGATTCTGGCGTCGTCAGGTAGACGCCCATTCGGTAGTGCTGCGAATAGCCGTACCCGTGCATGAGGTGAATGAGTCGTCGCTTATTCTTTGGTGTCCATTCGACCTCGTAGCCGATGCGTTGTCCGTCGTCGCCGCTGATCATGTCAGGCCAGGCGTACCCTTTGGTTCCATTGGCGCGGGTAATTGGAATGGCGTAACTGTTTGACTCTGGGTCGAAGCTCAGGGCGCGTGCCTCGCGCTCTGAGATGAGACCGGGGCGGTCTCCTCGATGTGCAAGTGCTAGGTAGACATCGACGCACGCGCAATCGTGAGCGTATTCGGCAAGTTTCACGCCAACGCCTGCGCCGCCCTCAACGCCCATAAAGCTTGCACCTTCGTCTGAGAGGTAATGCACTTGCGATTTACTGATGACGCTTTGTGAGCAAACGAGGCCGATTTCTCGTAGCTTAGAGAGCCGACGTGATGCGTAGGCGACAGCCGTCGCGCGGCTCTGATTTGGGAATACTTCGCGACGGAGTGTTTCGACCGGGACAAAACGGAATTTTGCGAGCAATGCGAGAATGCGTTGATCTGCGTCGCTAATTGCCATGAGTTACGCTCCAAGAGTGATCAATGAATACTAATTTCGCAATATGTCTAACGCTACATGACTTATGTTGTTGCATGTGGACATTTCAGAAATTCTTTTTATTTATTGCGACACGCTACGGTGCGCGCTGCCTTGGCCTTCCTTCCTTCTTCTTTTCCCTGCCTTCACTACCTTTCTTCTTCTTATCCCCATACTTCACACCCACCTTTCTTCTTCTCCTGCCCAGCGTTTCCCGTGGGTTTGAGTACAAAGCGGATTGTACTGTTGTTACACTCTGGTTTGTATGCAGGTTTGTAGTGATGGCAGGGGGCAGGTTTCGTTAGCTAGCGACTAGACGCGCGGCGGGTGGCTAGCTGTCATCGCGCGGTACATGCGCGTCGTCGTATTCGGCTCCCCAGGCCCTTTCGACCGCTTCTTCAACCAGTTTGTAGAGCGATGTTTGCTCTTTCCATTTCCTCCATTGGAGGATGTTATAGGTGCGTTCGCTGATGTCAGCGTTCAGCGCTCGCGTGACGCCCCTTGATGGTTTGTATTCTCGTTTTGATTCCATGATGTCCTTTCACTGGTAGTGTCGAAACTGTATGTTCTTGTTGCGTCCGTAGATGGCTTCGATGTTGATGCCCATGTCTGGGCTATCTGCTGAAACCATTTGTCCGTCACCTATATAGATGGCGACATGGTCGATTTCTCCGCCTCCGAGGCTCCAGAAAATGAGGTCTCCGGGCAGCGCTTCTGCTTCGGTGACTTGCTGTCCGAGCGTTGCTTGTTCGGATGCCTTATGTGGTAGCTCGATGCCGAGTTGGCGCATGAATGCTTGGGTGAGTCCCGAGCAATCATAATGAGGTCCTTCGCCTCCCCATACATAGGTGTGTGAGTCGTCGTTAGCTATTTCTTTGGCCCATTCGATAGCTTGCTCAGTTGTTGCGCTGACGGGTGTCTTATTTGTCGTGAGCGTCGTTACTCCTTGGTAGGTGGACATGGAATTAATGATCTTGGGGACGTACTTTTCTGTTTCTCCGTTGGTGGGTATTCCGCCTGCTGATTGCACTGCGCCTGCTCCTGCGTTGTAGGCGGCGAGTGCTAGCTCGACGGGCGCTCCGCTTGCAGTACCGGATTCGATGTAACTTTTGACGGTTGCCAGCATGGAGCACATGTAATGCCCTTGGCTGATAATTGCGTCGTGAGGATTATGAATATCGGCTTTCCCGTCGCCGTCGCCGTCTTTTCCTGCGCCTCCATCCCAGGTGGCAGGCATAAACTGGCTGATGCCCTGTGCTCCCGCTTCACTTCCGGCGTTTTCATTCCAGTTTGATTCTGCGGCAATTTGTGCTGCGATAAGCGCGGGGGTAATTCCAGCGCAAATACTTCCTGCTCGGATTACATCGGAGCGGTACTGTTCGGGCACCGAGTCAGAGACGCCGCCTCCGGGACCGCTGGCGGCTGTTTTGTTTTGCTGGTAGGAGCTGCCGACGATGGAACTCATCGCAATGATCATGAGGAAAGCGATAGCGGCGATGAGTGCGGCGGCGAGTTTGAGCTTCCATGCGAAGAAGAGCTTCATGGGAGCACCTTCCACTGGTCGACTTTCCAGCCGCCGTCGACTGTGTCAGGGTCGGGAATGACGGTGATGCGCGCGCTCACCTGCTGTCCTGTGTCGAGCGTGATCGTCGCTGTTGCACTCCAGATCGTGGGGTGTTCAGCGTCGGCCGTTTCATCGCTGTACGCGACCTGGACATGATGGATGTCGAGCGGCGCGGCCTGGGCTTCGGGGTGCTCAGCCATGTATGCGCCCATCGCCCACGTCTGGAGGGGCGTGAGGCGTTGGGCGATCTGCGTCCATGTGGTCGCTTCTGTCCGCTCGATGTAGAAGCGCTCAATCCACGTGCGTGCCGTATCGCGCGCGGGCGCGAACACGTCGACGGTCTGCGAAGGCGTTGGCGTGGGGGTCGCAGAGGTGACGCGCGTCGGCGCTGGTGTCGGCGTAGCAGGTGTGGGGTTTAGGTTCGTTGCATGGTCGGTGGGCATTGCGGCAGGTGGTCGTGTAGGCGCGGGCATCGACCATATCCACCACACAACACCCGCTAGGAGGCTCATGGCCGCTATGAGGGCACAGATAGAGGCGCGACCGCGTGGCCGGTGGGGTGAGGGTTCGCTGGGTTCCTCGATGTCGAGAAGCCCGTCCCATTTACTCTCCTGGTGCATCTTTCTTCTCCCTCACGTCCTTCGGGTCGATGTCGATAACCGGCCCGCGCGGCGGTTGCGTGTGCTTGGGGGGCGGATTGTCCCGCAGGCGTGGCTCTCCGGCCCCGCGTCGAGGTGATGATGCCTGCGGGAAGGACCACAACGGCGGCGTGGGTTCGACCGGCTCTGTCGGCTCCTGCGGCGGTTCTGGGGGTCGAGGAGCAGGCCCTGGCTGCGTTGGGGTGACCGGTGGCTTGTTGGAGCCACGCGGGAGGGCACCTGCGGGGCGGCGCTGATTAATCTGGGAATCGTTGTAGCGCCAGACGCCCGTGTAGGGACTTGTCCTGGTCATGCCTGCCTGTCGGGGTCGCGCTACATCGGTTGAGAACTGATGCGGTTGCGCTGGTTGGCGTCGCACGTACTGGGAGTAGCGTGGCAAGGAGTAGGGATCCCCTTGTTCGCGAGGCTCGCGCTTAAACAGCGACATATGGTCCCTGGGCTCTTTGAGTTTGTCTGGGACCTTGGGCAGGTGTGGTCGTCGTGGCAGGAGACGACGGACGTTGGCGGCTCCAGCGAGGAAGCCACCGAGGCCGCCGTTACCAGCGTTGTTGGCCTCGAAAACGTTTTTGAGAATGCCCAGAGCGCGCGATCCGGCGATGATCGCACCGATGGTGAAAATGACGGTGGCACCCCATCCCAGCGAACTGGTCAGCGCAATGGTTGCACTCATGATGGCCAGTGCTCCGGAGAGGGCCAGGAGAGCTGCGATGGACAGGAGATAGACTCCGACAATGGCACCGAGCCAGCCCAGTGCCCATCGTCTGGGCCGTCCGGGCGTTGCAGCGAAGCACGCAAACAGTCCGGCGAAGATGAGCAGGAGGAACACAACCATCATGGATACGAGGCTGGTCAGAGCGATAACGAAGGTCAGGCCAGCGAAAGCTAGCGCACAGATCAAAGAGATCACGGCGATTCCGAGTCGGTAGGCTCCACGGTGCCCGGTTAGGGTTTGATACGCGTCAGATTTGTCGTCCCCAATCTTTCCCTTGATTTGTGTCGTGATGTATGACAGGCGCGAATCTTCCGCGAGCGGGCTTGTGTCCCTAGACAAGACCTCCTGTCCCCATCGGTCACATGCGGATAGCGAGCCAAACTCGGCGTAACACCACGGCGTGACAACGTAGGTGCGCCACACGGCATCAGCCATTCGGCGCATGGAGTTGTCGACCTCGTTGTCCCCGTATGTTGCTGTGGGTCCTTGGAAGGGCGTCGCCAGGTCGGTGGAGGTGGATTCGATGATCTTGGTTGAGGCTTGGGCTCCTACGTCGTGGACCCCGACTACGGCGTCGAGTAGCGGCCCTGCCTGGGTGCTGAGAAGGAAGACGGCTATGCCCGCGCCCGCCATGATGGCCAGGTCGTTGATGACTTGGCCGGTGTGGGACCGGAACCGGAAGATAACGGTGCCCGCGCCTAGGATGAGCATCGAGGGCAGGAGCCACCCGCTAAAGAAATCTGCGACACCGCTAACACCTGTTTCGACACGGTCTCCGAGGGTGTTGAACGCCGTGAGGTCGGTCGCCTGCCAGGTCATGGCGATGGCTCCGTTCGTCACGGCTCGCGTCCCAGCGAACGTCAGTTCGGAAAGGCCATTGAACGTGATGTCGACGCCGTTTTGTACGACTTCAAGGGCACCGAGATCTTCATAGTCGAAGGAATACGCCCCGTCTGGGTATTTCTCGTACAGGGTGGGGTCTTGCCCCTGGGTCGCGTCCGGGGCCTGGAAGAGCTGACCGATTCCCACCGGCGTGTAGTCGCCGGATTGGGGGTTGTCCCCTGATTGTGGGTCGTCTGCCCAGGCCGTTCCGGTTCCCACGAACAGCCCAAGTGCTGCCAGGCAGAGGGCAGCAAGAATTGCTAGCGGTCGTTTCGCATGCGCGAATCGAGTTTCCATCGCCCGTCCTCCCAGTAGAGAGTTTCTTGAATCGTTGCGTTGCCGCCCCCGTACAGGACGGTGTGGTAGTCGACGGTGGCGGTTGCCTTATCGCCGTCGATGACGATGTTCTCGATGCGTCGAATCTCGTCTTTGTGCCCCATGTAGTCATCTTTTGGGGCCTCGCAGCCTGTGACGTGGGAGCGGGATTCGGCGGTGATGAGGTCATTGCAGTAGTGCTGCCACTGTTCCTTGGTGATACTTCCCTGGTAGAGGGTGCGGAACTCGTCCCTGATGGTGGCTTCGACGCCCGCGGCGTCTTTGCTCATTGCTGCGGGAGATTCCTGGGCGGGCGTGGCGATAGGCGTCGTAGCTGAGGGCGCTGGGGTGGTGGCGTGACCGATGGTGTAGCCCACTGCCGCGCCGATGGCAAGAGTAGCGGTCGCTGTGGTGGACAAAGCGATGGTGCTCCACCGGCGGTTTGTCAGGTTGGTGTTCATGGTGTCCTCCTGGGGGTTGTGTCGAGAGCTCGCGCCACGGCCCGGTTGGGGATTGCGACCTGGATGGTTGCCACGCGGTCACGTGCATCTCTCATGATGCAGTGCCCGTGCCATACTCCGCCTGCGGGGTTCGTGTTGATTGATGACAAGATGGCTCGTACTTGGTCACTGGGGGCAAGCCCGAGAATTTCGGCGACGGCGTCCTGCTGTTTGCGCGTCTTTTGAGAGAAGGCAAACACAGTGACGATTTGCTCCATGATGCCGTCGCGTTCGGCAATGCTTGTCGGGTCTTGGCTGTCGATAGCCAAGGAGGCTCCCAGCGCGCGGCCCAAGCGCGCTGTTTGGTCAAGGAACGCCGCTCCTTCTTGCGTGGCGGTGAACAGATGCGCTTCGGGTACAACGACCAGCTTGCGCAGGGGACGCAGCGCGGGATCCTTCGCACTGGTGGTGACCCACGAGAGCGCGCCGCGTACAACGGCGGCGCTAACTCGCTGCATGACCGTCCATTCTGACGCAGGCGTCCCTGCGGGGGGCAGGTCGAGCTTCGGGAATTGAAGCAGGACGATACCGGGGCGCGCTTCGAGCGTGCCGACCTGGCGTGCGCCTACGATCATGCGGCCGATCGCATCTCCTTGGAATGCAGCAAGCTCAGCGGCGACCCGTCGCGCAGTTTCGTCCTCGTCCTGGCGCATGCGCTCGATAAGGATGGCCGTCGATCGTTCTTCCCCATCGCCGATGAGCGCCGCGATGTGACGCATGAGCACTGGGTGCGCTGCCAGACGCAGCGCGTCAGAGATGAGCAGCATGAGCTGGGAATGGGCGTGAATGAGCGCATCGTCGGCGTCCATGGTTGCCAGCAGATCACACGTGCCTGCGTATGTGGCGCTCATGTCGACGCGGCGGGCCTCTAGGCCCATGCTGTGGGCGGCTCCCACGAGGCCGCCCACGGAGTTGTTCAGGTCGCCTTTGAGGTCGAAGACGGGGACCCAGGAGCGCTCGGCGGCGGCATCGAGGGCAAGGAGCTGCAACAGGGTTGTCTTTCCTCGCCCTGATCGGCCCAGAACCGCGATGGTTGAGGTGTCTCCCTTCAGTGGCGCTTGGGTGGGGTGGCACCGAACGATTTGGGCTGTGGTGCCTGTCGTGTAGCCGATGGCTGGCCCGTCCTCATCGCCCACGACGCTGCCTGCCCAAAACCACGAGCCGAAGAAGGCTTCGGCGTCGCTGATGTGGTGCATTGCTTCCACGCGCACGTGGTCACCCGGGAGTGTGGACATCCACGCCTCTGCTTGCTCGTCGGCTGCGACCTCGACGGTGATGCCGACCTGGCTGTATGCCTCGATGACGGCGTCGATGCTTGCGCGCAAGTCGTCGAGGTTATCCTCACTGACGCTCAACGTCGGCCAGAATTTTACGAGGCGCACCCGACCACGGTTGATGTCGCCTTCGAGCACGGCCATTTCGGCTTCGGAGTACTGAACGTCGGCGCTGGGTTCGCCAGCGTCCGATTTCGCGGCTTCGCGGCGCTGTTCGGCGGCGCTGTCTTTGGTGCGCTTAACCACCTTGCGTGCGGCTTTTTGGCTCATGAACTCGAAGCGAATCGACGCTTCTGCGTGCACGTCAATGGTCGAGCTTCCGTCGAGTGCGGGCCGGGAGATACCCGACAGTAGTGTGAGCCACTGGCCGGTGTCGTTGGTGTCGAGCGCGTCTGCGGAGAACTGGGAGATGATGAGCTGCGCACTGTAGGCGCTCGCTTGGCCAGCGGCGTCGTAGAAGCGCTGGTGGTCCCTGTAGGGGACCATCCGGCCACGCATCAGCCTGGCCAGGTGGGCGCCGGACACGGTTCCTTCGATGGGGGCGGCATCGGACGCGCGGAAACACTCGCGGCCAAGCATCCATGCGAGGGTTTCGACGTCGACCGGGGTGGCGTACCACGGTGCTTTGTTGAGCTGGCCGCCCAATGCTCGCATGGTCTGGTCGAGCCAGGCGAGTTCTTGTCGTGGAATCGAGGTCGCGTCGCCTCTCACCCAGTCCACGGCGCGGTTGATCGCGCGCAAAAACTTGGGGTCGTGGCGGTCCTCGATGTCGATACCGAGGAAGACGTGTCGCTCGGGCAGTTGCCAGGCGTCAATCGCTTGTGTGCGCACGGTTGTCCATGCGCGTCCTTCGGGCGCGGTGAACGCTGTTGTGCTCGTGGCGTACTCGTCGCCGGTGATGCGCCCCCACACGATCTTGATGTGGCACGTGCGGTCGCGTAGGACCTTTTGGGCCAGCGCGATCGCTTGGGTGAGTTCGGCGTCCATTTCCTTCGCGGTGGCCATCTGTGTTGATGATGGTTTAATGCGGAACCACGCGGTTGCGCGTTCTTCGGTGACGGTGAGTCCGTCGGCGAGGATCTTGTAGGCGGGCATCGGTGCTCGGAGCGAGGGTGTGATGTCCACGATGCGTTTGGCCTTGTCAAACACGCTTTTTCCTCCTCTTCTTGCGGGGTGTTGCTGTTCGTAGGTCATTCATGGCATCAAAGCCAATGAGTGTGACCGTTTGTGTGAGGTCGATGCCTGCCCCGGCCTCAGCGTCTCGGTGGTCCTCAGCCTCAGCGCGGGTGGCCCACACGGCTGTGTCCGTGCCGTCGCCCACGTAGTGGCGAATGTGGTCGAGTTGAAACCGTGTGGCGAGAGACAATGCCTCGCGCCGATTCGTGGATCGCTGGCCTGCAATGACTGGCCGGTGCCCGACGAAGGCGTATCGGAGCCAGTGCATCCATACGGTGATGCGTTTGCGGCGCTCGCGCTTGGGGTCATCCTCAAAGCCCTTGACCACTAGGGCTACAGGGAGCGTGATGTAAATGAGGATGCTCAACCGCCCGGGTGGCCCGAAAATCAGCCACAAAAGCCCACACCACGCAACCACGAGCGGTACACCGATGGTGAGCGCGCTTCGTGGCACCCCATCGACAACGTCAAGGGGGCCGAACTTGTACTGGCGCGTCTCGAACTCGAATGAGCGCGTCAGAATGTGTCCCTGAGCCATGGCGTTAGTTTTCGGTGATCTTCTGGGCAACGAACTTGATGAACGTGATGAACGTGTCAGGGGACAAGATCACCCATCCACACAAGATGGCGGCCGCGATAAAGCCGATCATCTGTCCCCAGTCCTTCTTGGCGAAAATCGCCGTCATGTTGGAGACGAGGAGGATAGTGAACGCGACTCCTACGAGGGAGAGAACCCAATCCTGAATTGATCGTCCGGTGTACTGCATGTCTATTGCTCCTTGGTCTTGGTATCTGTCGTGAGGTGTTGGACTTGCCAGCGGCTTCCCTGCCCAGAGGCAACCTGGGTGAGCGTCAACCGGTAATGGCACGTGATTTTTGATGCGCCGATACTCCACGTGATCGTTGCTTGCGCGTCGCGCTCTTGGCCTTCGCCAACTCCGACGCGCCAGTCGTCGAGTGTGGCCGTGGCTAGCCCGGTGGGCGGTGAGTCGATCTGGGCACCCGGCGCGGCCAGCGCGGTCGCGTCCCCCGCTGCCCAGGCTCGCACGAAGGCAGCGGCGTCGGATCGGGTGGCTTCCGTGGTCTCTCGATCGATGTCGAGGCGTTCGGCTCGGGTGGTCTGCGCGGGTTCAGGGATCCCAGCGAGGGCGGGTTCACCCGCCACGCTTGCACGCGCTTCCGACATGACGATGGGCACCATGACTCCGATCCAGCCCGAGACTGTGGTCTTGGCTTTCTCGTCGCCCTGGTTCGTGATGTGCACGGCGACAAGAACGTCGACGTGCTGGGCATCCACGGGCGTGGTGCGAACGATGTACGAATCAAGGACAGACAGTGAACCGCTGCCATCCCAGCCCGTCCCGTTAGCAGAGGGGTTCGCCCACGTCTGGCTCATCCCCGACTGATAGTCCTCGCGGTTCCGTAGCGTCAGGTAGGCGCGCGCCGCCTCGTCGGCAACGCTGGCTGCCGCCGCTCGGTCGGCACCCCACGACTGCGGGAGATCAACCGTTGCGGCCTCGGGGGTTGCTCGCGGCGCGAACAGGCGCACGATGCCCAAGAGCGCCAGGATCGCCACGGACACAACCAACACCGCTCGCATGATGCGCGATGCACGCGAGGGCGTGGCCGCTTCCCATAACTGCGACGCACTCGTCACGCTCGTTTCTGCTGCGCTGGCGGGCTCAGTTTCGGGTGGGATCGATTCGGTCGGGTCGGGATCAATATCCCACTCAGGGGGCGCAGGAATCCCCTCTACTCTCTCCCCTGTTGGGGGTGTTGTTGGCAGGCTCATAGCCCTGCCTCCGATGCGGCATCAACGACCCCCACGCCCGGCAGGCTTGCGGCCTCGGGCTGCGCAGCTGGCTGAGGCTCGGCCCACTCCGGAGCAGACGGGGCAACCGGCGAGCCAGCGCCACTGCGGCGCGGGATCGCGCTGTTCTTTCCCGCCGCCTCGATCGCGATGTTCGTCCGGCGACGCTGTTGGCCCGTCTCCTGGTCCGTCCACACGTTGGCTACCAGCTCACCAACAACGATGACGGGCGTACCCTTACCCCATGCCTGATCTGCGAGGGCTTGTGCCCTTGCACCCCAGGCGTAGGCATCCCAGAAGGTCGGCTCTTTCGACTTCCACTCCCCGCTACGCGAGTCGCGGTACCGCTCGGAACAAGCCAACCTCAGGTGAATGCTCACCCGCCCGTCAGGGGTGTTGTGGGTAGTCGGATCGGCGGTGAGGTTGCCGATGAATGTGTGCATCATGACGATGCTCCTTTCTATCTTTCTGTGTAGATTCTTCGGGCTGTTAGATGCGCTTGATCACGGATACACGGTCATACAAGCGCGGTGCCCTGCGCGGCGAAAGCATCCCGAACAAGAGCTACTAACTCGACCTTGCTGGCCTGGGGATGTGCGGCGCGCATGCGATCCCACATCTGCGAGTAGGCCGCTTCTCGGGCGCGCTCTTCGGGCGTTCTGGCGGCGTCGATCGCGGCTGCTTGCGCTTGGTGAGCGGCGTCGATCGCGGCCTCCTGCACCTGTCGCGCGGCAGCCGCGCGGGCTTTCGGCGCGTCCGCGATTCCCGCGTTCTGGTCGAGGCGGTAAGCCGCGAGGGAACTCATACGGCGCACGCCATTGGCGGGTTTTTCACCCATGAGGCTGCGGATCTGAGCGGGCGTCCACCCAGCAGCGATGCGCTCGGCAAGCATGCCTGCGACCTGGCGGGCACCGGTGCGGTCCATGGCCTGCATCCACTCGGGCAGGCACGCCCCGATGAGCGCGCTCGCCTCGTCGACGTGCTCATGCTCCCGTCGGACGGCCTGGGAGGCAACCTCCTGGCGTTGCTGGGTGGTTTCCGGTGCTCGCGCCGGTGCGGGATGCTCGGCTGCCCACGCCAGGGCCTCGGCGAGCTGGCCAGCGTTCCACCAGCCTTCAGCCACCAGGCTCGCGGGATTCTCCCCTGAGGCGAGCATTTCGGCCGCCAGTTCTCCGCGAACCATGGCCGCCTCGGCGTCGGCGTCAGCCGAGCCGGGCAGCCCAGCTTGCGCTGAGAGATCATCCTGGATGGCACCCGACCCGACCGGATCGCTTTGAGACTGGGGAGGGTTGGGTAGGGTCTGGTTCATTAATGACGGTTCATATGACGGTTCTTCCTTATAGGGACCGGTCACCTGTGACCGGGGGGTCCCGTCATGGGTGACCGCACCCCTCCGGTCATCGTGACCCCTCCGGTCATTTTGACCGGTCGCGGAATCACACGGGAAAGTCACACCGCCGGGGACCCCCCGGTCATTTTGACCGGACCCCCCTCCGGTCATTTTGACCGGTCGCGGAATCACACGGGAAAGTCGATACCGCTCCACCTCGGCGATAACCTCGTCGATGGTTGCGCCGTCGGGTACGTTGAGCGTGACGCTCTGGTCGGACTGGAGAGTGTGGTCAGGTTCCGCTCCCACGTTGAGCAGGTACAGGTTGGACGCCAGGCCCTTCGAGGTCATGCGACGAAATGTCGTGACAAGACCCATTGCTTCGAGCTTGCGCAACGCCCGGCGTGCTGTCGAGGTGCTTTGCCTCGATTTCTTGCACAACGTCTTTTGGTTGTGCCAGCAGTAGCCCTCATCGTTTGCGGCGTCCGCTAGTGCCAGCAGAACGAGCAACGGGGCGTTGTCTGTGAGGGTTTCCAAGCTCCATACCCAGCTAGAGACCTTGACGCTCATCGCCCCTCACTCCCCTTCTCCGCAAGGAAATCGCGCAGGCAAGTATCGAGAGTGCTCAGGGAATCAGTGCATGCGTCACGGTCACCGACAATGAGCGCCGTGCGCGCCGTCGTCAGCGCGGCAATGCACTGACCATACGCAACGCCGCGCGCCTCTCGGTCAGCGGCGTACTCTCGCGTGGCCTGGGCAAGCATGCGACGCACGCCCTCCAGAGCCTCCCCCAGGTTCATCCCCTCAACCCCCAAGGCATCAACCAGATCCATGAGGTCCTCATCCGCATGCCGCAGCAACGTATCCACCGGTCTAGAAAGTCTCAGCCTCATCGCCCGGCCCTCCCAAGACTAGAAATCGGGACATCTCGCGCCTGCTCGCGCCCCGCCGGGGAAACTGGCTCCAACAGCGCCAGAATTGCCGACCTGCGAAACAGGTAACGTCCCGATGGGAGGCGCATTGCTTCCACCTTGCCGCTCTTAGCCCACCGAAGGAGAGTCGGAGCAGATGTCGCAGGCAGCAACGCAGCAGCAGCCGAGGATGACAACCAGTCATCATCCACATCATGTTGCATATCGTGCACCTTCATGCCAATAAGCATACTCAACATTAACGTGCATGACAATAGATCTTGTGCATACGATGCAACATCGCTATTATCGACATATGCAACATGACGAAGCTCTAGGATTTGCGATCAACCAGCAGATGTTCGCTGAACGACTGACAAACGTCGACCTTGGTCGCGCACTCGGCATATCCAAGTCAACCGTTAGTCGCAAAGTTCGCGGACATGTCACCTGGTCCGCAGAAGAGGTCTCACTCGCGGCCCACCTATTCGACATCCCCGTCGATGCCCTCATGCCCACTCCGGACGGATCGGGCGGATGGATACCCGCGCCGTATGTGCCCGCCGGGACCGCTCAGATACGACGAGACCCGGCCCCTTACGGGACCGGGTCTGTGGTGGTAGCGGGGACAGGATTTGAACCTGCGACCTCCGGGTTATGAGCCCGGCGAGCTACCGAACTGCTCCACCCCGCGTCGGTGGTTAAAACTTTACCACCTGAATTAACCGAGGTCAAGCAAAGCAGCCGTGAGCTAGGTCTCCAGATGCGGCGGCACTGGACGTCGCCTGAGGCGCACTCATTGATCATCCTTCCGCGTGTGACTCTGTCACGCCCAATTGCTCGAGCGACACTGCACTCCCCGGAGCGCGCGCCTCCATCCTAGCGACGGCAAGCGCCCGGCCCGCAGCCCCTGAGGGTGCGAAGCCGGGCGCGCCGGTAAGGGAACATGGGCCTATGAGCCGCTCTGCGCTTCCGCGGAGGGAGACGGCGACGGCGTTGCGGCACCATCTGTGGGCGACGGGGTCGGACTCGGCGTCGCCGCGGCACCGGACGAAGTGGTGCCGAGCGCCGTCTGCGCGGCCTCAGCGCGCGTGAGCGCATCGTGCAGGCGAGTCTGTGCCTCACCGTAGGCGGTCCAGTCCGACTTGCTCATCGCGGCGTCAGCGTCACGCATCGCCTGCGCAGCATCGGTGACGGCCTGGCTCAGTTGCACCGCAGGATCGCCCGAAGCGGGCGCACTGGACTGTCCCCCACCGCCGCCCGTCGGCGTGGAGGGCGCGGGCATCGTGGAAGTCCCATCGTCGGCGACCAGCTGGCGCAGCGATTCCTCGAGGGTGGGCGCGAAGCCGACCTTGTCGCCGAACGCTGTCAGCACCGAGCGAAGCACGGGGTAGGACGCCGATCCGGTGCCCTGGACGTAGACGGGCTGGACGTAGAGCAGGCCGCCGCCCACCGGCAGGGTCAGGAGGTTGCCTCGAATAACGGTCGAGTCGGCCTGGTTAAGCAGGTTCAGCTGGGTGGCAATCTTCTCGTCGGAGTCGTACTTGTTCTGCACCTGACCGGGGCCGGGCACAGTCGTCGACGAGGGCAGCGCGAGCAGGCGCAGCTTGCCGTAGCCCTCGCGCACCTGACCCGGCGTGTTGCCCGTCTCGGAGTCGACCGCGAGGAAGCCAGCCATGGCCTCGCGACGCCCCTCGCCGCCGCCACCGGGCACGAACACGGAGGTTAGCGAGAACTCGGCGCTCTCCTGTCCGGGCATCTGCATGGTCAGGTAGTACGGGGGTTGCAGCGAGGTCGGTGCGGACACGGGGTTGCCGTTGGCGTCCACACGCTGCGAGGACGAGGAAGCGGAGGCATCCCCGTACGTCGAGGTTTCCTCGGCCAGGCGCCAACGGTCACCGCCCGAATAGAAGCCGGACGCGTCGGTCACATGGTAGGTAGCCAGCAGGTTGCGCTGGACCTTGAACATGTCCTCGGGGTAACGCAGGTGGCTCATAAGATCGCCGGAGATAGCGGACATAGGTTCGACGCTGCCGGGGTAGATCTTCTCCCAGGTACGCAGGATCGGATCCGTCTCGTCCCAGCGGAACAGACGCACGGAACCGTCGTAGGCGTCGACGACGGCCTTGACGGAGTTACGCATGTAGTTGATCTTGTTGTTCTGCACGTACTGGCCCATTTGCGTGGACTGGGAGTCCACGGTCGCGTCCGAGAGGGACTCGTGCTGGGCGTAGGGGTAGTTGTTCGTGGTCGTATAAGCGTCGACCACCCACACGAGGCGTTTGTCGGTCGAGGGGTCCCCGTCCATATCGACAACCGCCGGGTAGGCGGACTGCTCGAGCGTCAGGTAGGGAGCAACCTTGGCCACGCGCAGCAGCGGGTCGCGGTCGTAGAGGATCTGCGAGGCCTCGTTCGTCTGGGAGGAGAAGAACAGGTCGGTGGAGCCGAACTTGATCGCGTACAGGAGCTTGTTCCAGGTATTGCCCACGGAGGGGCCGCCGTTGCCGGTGAAGGTCGTGGAGACCTGGCCGCCGACGGCGGTGTCATCCGGGTAGTCGAGTTCCTGGGGAGCCGCGCCTTCGGGCGCACCGACGATCGAGTAGTTGGGAGAACCCGGGCTGAAGTAGACGCGCTCCTCGTATTGTCCCATCTCACCGACGGAGGGCACGGACTGCTCCCAGTAGGAGGGTAGTCCGTCGCTGGTCAGCTGGTTACCGTAGGCGGCGACCGCGCCGAAGCCGTGCGTGTAGACGGTGTGCTGGTTGACCCACGTCTGCTGCTCGGCGGACAAGCCGTTCAGGTTGAGTTCGCGCACCGAGATGACGGTGTCGCGGCGCTCGCCGCCCACGTTGTAGCGGTCGACCTTCATGCCGGAGTTGAAGCCGTAGTACAGGCGGGATTGCTGGAGCTGCTGGACGGTTTTCGTGATGACCTTGGGGTCGAGCAGGCGCACCTGGGAGGTCAGGGTGTCGTTGTCGAATTGGCCGGCCGAGGCCGTGGTGGCCGCGTCGTAGTTCGTCTGGTAGTCGACGTCGTCGAGGCCGTAGGCAGCCAGGGTCGCGTCAATGTTGCGCTGGATGTAGGGGGATTCGAGGGTGCGTTGATTGGGGCGCACGCGGAACTGCTCGATGAGGGCGGGATAGGCACCGCCCAGGATGAGCGCGGCAACAACGGTGACGGCCACGCCGGTGACGGGCAGGCGCCACGTGCCGCGGAAGGCTGCGACGACGAAGAGGACGGCGACCAGGAAGGAGATGACCGCCAGGATGGAGTGGGCGGGCAGCTTGGCGTTGATGTCGGAGTACATGGCACCGTGGATGGAGCCGGAGTCCTGGGTGAGCAGCTCGTAGCGGCCCAGCCAGTAGTTGATCCCAATGAAAACGGACAGAGTGGCCGCCATGAGGCCGGTCTGCAAGCGCGCATGCTTGGAGGCGTGGGGGCGCGGGGCCAGGCGGATCGTCCCGTACAGGTAGTTGACGACCAGGGCGGCGGCCAGACCAATGCCGGTGACGCTCATCAGGAAGGAGACGAGCACCTTGATCGCGGGCAGGACGAACACGAAGAAGGAAATGTCCAAGCCGAACTGGGGGTCAACCTGATGGAAGGAGGAGGCGTTGAGGAATTGCAGGAGCGTGCGCCACTCGGTGGCCAGCCGTGCGCCATTCGTAAAGCCGAAGAAGAGGGCGACCCCCCAAAAGGCCGCGCGCCGCACGGGTTCGAGGGCCTCCTGGTAGGCGCGCAGCGACGCCGAGGCCTGCCCGCGCGTAGAGGATGCGCGGTGGCGATAGGCGTAGGCCATGGAGAAGTACAGCAGGCCGGTCGCAACCAACAGGCCGAGCACGAAGAGGCCGATGTGAGCCCCCCACTGGGTGAGGATGACGCGAGTCGCGCTCATCTGACGGAACCACAGGATCTCCGTCCAGACGATGGAGGCACCGTAGATAACGCCGATGATGGCGATGAGCGCGGTAACCGTGATCGTGCCGGGGCCGGGCTTGCGCAGCTTCACCTCGACGTGTGGCGTTCGCGGCCCTCGTGGGTGGCGTGGCTCATCGGATCCGAAGACCGAAAATGGGAAGCTCACAGCAATCCTCTCTGTTAAACCGAAAGCTATGTCCCAGTCTACCGGCGAGCACGTTGTTCTTCGTTGCTGTTTTGTCCGCTCTCCGTGAGATTATGGGCTTATGACAGTTGAGATGATGCCGAGTGCGCGACAGATTGCGCTGGCCAACGTGGTTGTTGATATTGAAAAGGGTGCCGCCCGGGTCGGGTGGGATCATGCGCCGTCGATTTACGCGCTAGTTCCCACGGCGATGCTGCTCGCCGACCCGAATCTGCCCGCAGACATCGCAGAGCAGCTCCGCGGCGGGTGGGATGGCTCGGAGGATCACCTGAGCGCGATTATTCAGGAGGATCTGGACACCGACGACATCGAGCAGGTGCTCGCGCATCTGGCGTGGCCCGAGGCCGTCCCGGGTGCCGCGCTCACGGTTGAGCGCATCGTGGTTCCCCCGGAGGTCGAGGATGAGGCCCCCGAGGATCCCGAGGAGGCCCTCGAGTTCATTTCGAACCACCCCGCGCGTACGGACGTGCGCCTGGCCGTAGGCGTCATGCGCACAGGCGAGTCGTGGTGCGCACTGCGCACGCGCGCTTTCGACTCCGACGATAAGGTCGGGCAGGGCTCCGTCCTGGTTCCCACACTGGTCGACGCTCTGCGCGCGTCCCTCGAGCCGGTGACGGACGAGCAGGCCTGACCACAGAGCGGCCCCGGCCTCGTTCCTTGGGTGACAGGGACGAGGTCGGGGCTCAGTTCTACCCTCAGCACACGTGGCGGGAGCGAAGGAAGCGCTACTGGCAGGTCGGCAGGGTCGCCCCGTTACCTTCCGCGATTGTAGCGACGGCCGTGGCGGCCTCGGACAGGTTGGAGACCTTCACGACGTTCAGGCCATCCGGGACATGCCCGACGACCTCGGAGCAGTTCTCAGCAGGGGCCAGGAACCACTGGGCACCGTCGTCGTGCGCACCCCACAGTTTCTGTTGAATGCCGCCGATTGCGCCGACCTGGCCGTCGAAGGACATCGTGCCGGTGCCCGCGATCGCGTTGCCACCGGTCATGTCGCCCGGGGTCAGGCGGTCAATGATGCCAAGGGAGAACATCATGCCGGCGCTCGGACCGCCCACACCCTCCAGGTTGAAGGAGATGTCAACGGGCAGGGAGGGATCCACGGTCAGGTAGATGCCGAGCTTCGAACCCGGCTCGGTCGCAGAGACGGCGATCGAGTCGAAAGACAAGTCCTGGGTGACGCCATCGCGCTCGACCGTGACCGTCATGAGGCTCCCCGCGGGCACGGTTCGCATGAGTGTGAAGGGCGTGGAGGCGCGTGTAATGTCGTGGCGCGTACCGTCGGGGGTCGTGATCGCCAACAGGATATCGCCTTCCTGGACGATGCCCTCCGCGTTGGACCCTTCCGTCGTGCCCGCAATCGTCACAGTCGCCGGGACGTCCCAGCCGAGGTACTCGAGGGCCGCGACCTGGGAGGTCGTCTGCGAGTTACGCATCATGGTGGACTGCGCGTCGCTCACCTTGTCCTGGGTGGTTCCAGCGGGATAGACCGACTCGTAGTCGGTGATCTTGGAATGGGGGTCGAAGTAAGCGCCCACCAGCTGAGCGAAGTTCAGACGGTTTCCGGGGCCACCCGCCTCGGAGACCGTGACCATGCGCAGCTGGCCCTGGCCGGGCTTCGCCTTGGCGGTGACCGACGCCGACTGGGCGTCGTCGAGCTGCACTTCCTCCCCCGTCGTGGGGTCAGTGCCCTCGATGGCGATCATCGGTTCACCATTGGCGGAACCCAACACGTTGAAGGTCGGCCCGGGGCTGGAAACCACGAAGGGGACGGGCACCCAGAAGAGTATCACCGCCATCGCAACCAGAGCGATGAAGGCCGTCGCCAGCCGCCAGCTCACTAGCGGGGCGTGTTCTTCCCGGTCACCCTCCTGGAGGGCGAGCGCGTCGTCGTGTGTCGAGGTCATCTCGGTTTCGTTCACCGTGCAATTGTGTCGCACCGGCGTTTGACGCGCACGTCCACCCCTTATGCTCTCAGCGTTTTCGCGGGGTTTTGTCAGCCCGGATCAACGCCCGCCCGCTAGTCTGTGGCCATGAATGAGAACGAGTCTGGCACCCCCTTTGAGGATTTCCTGCGCTCCATCCTGGGAGACGAGGCAGCCGCCGAGGCCGCCCGCGCTCTTGAGGCCCAGGGCTTCGATCCGACGAACCTGCCTCCCGAGTTTTCCGACCCCGCTCGCATGCAGGCGGCCCTGGGTCAGTTGCAGTTCCTCATGAACACGACGGCCGGGCCGGTGAACTGGCGCGTCGTGGAAGACAGCGCCAAGCAGGCCGCCTACATGAGCGGCGACCAGGCCCCTACGGCGACCGAGGCCGAAGCAGCGCGCCAGGCGATGACGATCGCTGACCTGTGGCTGGACGCCGTCACGGACTTCGCGTCCGGTCCCGTCACCCGCGACGTGTGGAGCAAGGTCGCGTGGGTTGAGCACACGATCCCCACGTGGAAGCGCATCTGCGAACCCATAGCACTCAACGTGTCGCGCGCCCTGTCCAGCGCGCTCTCCGAGCAGTTCGGCGAGGGCGGCGTCGATAGTGACGTACCTTTGCCCGACGGGATGGCGGCGATGCTGGGCAAGACGCAGGAGATGATGCCACGCCTGTCGGCGATGATGTTCTCCGCGCAGCTCGCACGCGCCCTGGGCGCCCTGGCCGGCGAGTCGTTTGGCACCTACGACACGGGCATCCCCCTATCGGACACCTCGCACGCTGCCCTGCTGCCCCACAACGTCGCGCAGTTCGCCGACGGCCTGGACGCGCCCTTCGATGAGGTGCGCCAGTTCCTGGCTGTGCGCGAGGCTGCCCACCGGCGTCTCTTTGCATCCGTGCCGTGGCTGGAAGGTGACCTCGTGCGCGCGGTCGAGCGCTACGCGTCGCAGATCGCGATCGACACGGAGGCCATTTCTGAGGCGGCCCGCTCGGTGGATCCCTCGGACCCCGCGTCCGTTGAGTCGGCGCTCAGCGGCGGCGTGTTTGCGTTGTCGATGACGCCCGATCAGCGCCGTGCTCTCACGCGCTTGGAAACCATGTTGGCTCTCATCGAGGGCTGGGTCGAGGTCGTCACTGCCCGCGCGACACTGCCCTACCTACCTCACGCGGACGCGCTGCGCGAGATGATGCGTCGGCGCCGCGCGTCGGGCGGTCCCGCGGAGGAAATTCTCGGAACCCTGATGGGCCTGCAGATGCGCCCGCGCCAGGCACGCGGAGCCGCGCAGATCTTCTCGCTCGTCGAAGCTGACGGTGGGCGTGACGCCCGTGAGGCCCTGTGGTCTCACCCGGACATGGTGCCCTCCGACACTGAGTTGGCGACGCCCGACACGTTCCTGACGCTGCGCCGAGCCGCAGCAGAGGAGGACGCGGATATCGATGCCGCCCTCACCTCGCTTCTTGACGGCACGCTCGGCTGGGCCGAAGGACTGGAGCCCGGGGACGAGGCCGTGGCTGGTTCGAGCGATCAGGAGCACCAGTCCGAAGACACCTCACCGGACGATTCAGACAAGCGCGAAGCGGAATGATCTGACAAGTTTTCCACAGATTTTTTAAAACGCTGCGCCAGTGGTGCCCACAGGTTCATGATGATCTCAACAGACATGAAACAAAGGAGATCGTCATGAACCTGGCACCCAATACGGCGGTCCTGTGGCGCGGCCCCGGAGTCGCCCAAGTCGGCGGGGACCGAACCCACCACGTCCTCATGGAGAACCTGCACGCAAGCGACCAGATCTGGCTGAGCAACCAGGCTCGCTCTCCCCGATCCCCCGAACCCGCCCAGGCCTCGCCAGAACTCATCGCCAGGCTCAGCCGCGCGCATCTCATCGACGATGAGGACCGTCGCGTGCTCCTGCGCGTGGGGGTCCTCGGTGCGACACCCGGAACCGTCCTCGCGCTACGTTCCCTCGTGGATACGCTGCGCCTCTCCCTGGCGGTCGATGCCGAACAGCTGGTGGACGAGGACTGGGACAGGGTCTTCGGCGGGTCCTTCACCGGCACGCCCCGCGCCCGCGCGCTACGACGCGATCTAGCGCCCCTGATCCCCCTGCCCCACCTGCACCTCCAAGGCGACGTCGACGTGGCGCTCGTGTCCGCCGACCGCGTCGTCGACCCCGGCATCCCCTTCGACCTGACAGTCCGCGACGTCCCGCACCTCATAGTGACGCGCGGTGAGCACTCCTATGAGATCGGCCCCTTCGTCATCCCGGGCGTCACCCCCTGCTTCCAGTGTTGTGAACACGCGCGGGCCGAGGCCGACCCCTATCGGCTCTCACATCTGCGTGAACTCATGAATTGGCCCCTCGGACCCCTATCCATGCTCGCCCACTACGCCGCCGCCCTGCGCATAGCGCGCCTGGTACGCGACTTCGCCTCAGGCGACCTCACCGCGCAGCTGTGCGCCGAGGTCGCCACCATCGACGAGGACGGGACCATCACCGTCGAGCGCACCGTGCCCGCGCCCGAATGCGTGTGCGGAATCTGCGGGCTGGCCTGCTAGATCAGGCTTCCTCCTCGACGATGACCTCTTCGCCGCGCACGAGAGCGAGGACGGGGGCCGCGAAGCGCTGCACTTTGACGTCTCCGATACCGCGGATAACGCGCAGCTGCGTCGTGTTCTTCGGCATCGCCACGGCGATGTCGCGCAGCGTCTGATCGGTAAAGACCGTGTACGGCGGCACGCTCGCCAGGCGGGCCACTTCGAGGCGCCACGCCTTGAGCCGCCCGAATAGCTCGATGGCCTGGGGCGAGGCCTCCTCCTCGAAAGCCTGGTTGAGCGCACGGGTGGAGGGACGCGCCTTCTTCTTCGGCGCGCCGACGCCCTGCGCCGATGATCCGGAGCGCCGTTCTTTGGGCCAGATGCCGTCCAGGAGACGACTGCGCTTACGCTTGCCCCGCCCGTCCGCGCCCCGCGAGCGCGCCCACGACAGGGTGAGAAGGTCGCGGGCTCGGGTGACGGCCACGTACAGCAGGCGTCGTTCCTCCTCGCGGGCTTCGGGGGTTTTCGCGTACGAGATGGGCAGCAGGCCCTCTGAGAGGCCAACCAGGAAGACTGCATCCCACTCGAGGCCCTTGGCGGCGTGGATTGTGGCCAGCTCGACGCCTTCCTTGTCGGGTTCGACCTGGTAGGCAATCCTCTCGTCGAGTTCGGCGACGAAGGCAGCCAGCGTGGGTGCCTGTGAGTCGTCGGCCCACCCGACGATAGCGTTCATATTCGACCAGCGCTCAGAACCCGCTTGGGCCGAGGGGGCCTCGGGAGACCAGCCGACGCCGGAGAGAACCTCGCGTACGACCTCTCCCACGGTTCCCTCTTCCGAGGCTGTGGCCGCGGCGCGCAGGCGCGAGATCGCGGTGCGCACGTCGTCGCGGGCAAAGAAGGGTTTTCCTCCGGCGACGGCCACGGGAATTCCGCGCGCGCCCAGGGCTTCCTCGAAGGCTTGAGATTGGCCATTGGTGCGCATGAGGACAGCAATGTTGTGGGGCTGGGTGCCACCGGCGATGAGATCAGCGATCTGTACGGCGACTCCCTCGGCCTCGGCGTGGTCGTCCTCGTAGGTGCAGTATCCGACGTGCGCTCCCCCGTCGCGCTGGCTGGACAGGCGCACTGTGCCGTCGCGCTGTGTGGCGCGGGCGAGGACGTCGTTGGCCAGGGTCACGATCTGCGGAGTGGAGCGGTAGTCGCGCGTCAGTTCGACGATGCGAGCACCGGGGTGTTTGCGTCCAAACCCCGTCAGATAGACCGGGGACGCACCCGTGAAGGAGTAGATCGTCTGCGCGACGTCACCGACGACGCACACGTCGTGGCGACCACCCAGCCACAGGTCGAGGAGGCGCGCCTGGAGGAGGTTGACGTCCTGAAACTCATCGACCACGAAGGATCGGTACTGCTTGCGCACGATGGAGGCGACGTCAGCGCGTTCCTGCAGCATGCCACACAGGTAGATGAGGATGTCCTCGAAGTCGATGACTCCACGTTCGTTTTTCGCGTCCTCATACACGTCGAGGAGGCGTGCCATGTCGAGCGCGTCCAGCCCGGCGGGTACGTCTCGTCCCAGGCGTTCCACGCGCGAGGCGTAGTGCGCGGCGTCGATCATCGAGACTTTCGCCCATTCGACCTCGGCGGCGATGTCGCGCACGTTCGTGCGGTCAAACGCAATGCCGAGGCGGGCGGCGGCGGCGGCGACAAGGGAGGCTTTGTGCGGCACGACGTCGGGCAGGGGACCGCCCACGACGGTGGGCCAGAAATGGCGCAGCTGGCGCAGCGCCGCGGAGTGGAAGGTGCGTGCCTGCGCCTTGGGAACCCCCAGCTGGGACAGGCGGTGTCGCATCTCGAAGGCGGCGCGCTGCGTGAAGGTCACGGCCAGCACGTTGGATGGGTCAAAAGCCCCGACGGTGGCCCCGTAGGCGATGCGGTACGTGATCGCCCGCGTTTTACCTGTGCCCGCGCCGGCCAGCACGGCGAGCGGGCCGGCCACCTGCGTGGCGACGGCGCGCTGATCGGGGTCCAGGGCGTCGAGCAGTTCCTCGGGGTTCATGCTCCCTATTGTTCCATTGCCCGCCCTCAGTTGCGTCCCGCGCCGTCCGGTCCGCTCGGCAGGTCGGTGCCATACCAGTCGGCGAGGAGCGCGTAGGCGATGGACGCGCGTCCGGGCGCGCTGATCTCCCCGGATTCGAGCGTGCGCGTCAGCTCCTCGCGGCTGTAGAAGCGTGCCCACTCGATCTCGACGCCGTCCGCCTGCGGGGTGGGGCGCGGCTGACGCGTGCGGGCACGGTATCCCATCATCTGCGAGCGCCCGAAGGGCCAGGGCTGGGTCGCGACGTAGGTGGGCGTCTCAATCTCAATGCCGACCTCCTCGGCGACCTCACGCGCGACCGTCACGTCCGGGGATTCCCCAGCCTCGACGTAGCCGGCGATGATCGAGACGAAACCCGGCTTCCACAGGGCGTTGTGCGCCAGCAGCACGCGCCCGTCGTGGTCCTGGACGAGGACGATGATCGCCGGGTCCTGGCGGGGGTACTCGACACGGTCACAGGCCGCGCAGCGGGCCGCCCAGCCGCCCGACTCCAGGGACACGGGCGAGCCGCATCGCCCACAGAATCGGTAGGTAGCATGCCATCCGGCCAGCGCGAGCGCAGTCAGGGCCACAGCGGCCTCGTCGCCGCCGAGCCTCCACCCGACCGCACGCAGGTGCTCCCAGGCGCCATCCGCCTCGTCCCGGCTCGTCTCGAGCGCAACAATCGGGCGGTCGCCCGCCACCCCAATGAACGAGGCCGTGGATCCCTCGAGCGCACACGTGGCCTCGTCCCCACTCAGACGTCGCAGAGTAGGCGTATCCGAGGACGATGCCACGGCCTCGTCAAGGAGGACGAAACCGGAGGAGTCAACGACGATGACATCGGCCTCACCGGCGCGCACGAGGGCGGCCGGAGCCACGGAATCGCGCAGCGCGACAGCCGGATCGACGTGACCGCGGACGAGAGGTAGATCAAGACTCATAACTCCACGGTAACGCGGTGAGCTACCCTAGGCACTATGACAAACACTCCCCTGCGCGCCGATGGGCGCACCCCGTCCCAGCTCCGTCCCGTCTCCATTACCCGCGGTTGGTCGGGTACCGGCGAGGGCTCCGTTCTCATTGAGTTCGGCAACACCCGCGTCCTGTGCGTCGCCTCTTTCACCGAGGGCGTGCCGCGTTGGAAGCGCGACTCCGGCGAGGGCTGGGTGACCGGCGAGTACTCGATGCTCCCGCGCGCCACCGAACAGCGTTCTTCCCGCGAATCCGTCAAGGGCAAGGTAGGAGGTCGTACCCAGGAGATCTCGCGCCTCATTGGCCGCTCCCTGCGCGGCATCGTCGACGTGTCCGCGCTCGGTGAGAACACCATCGTCCTAGACTGTGACGTCCTGCGCGCCGACGGCGGCACCCGCACCGCGGCGATCACGGGTGCCTACGTGGCCCTCGCCGACGCCGTGTCTTGGGCGAAGGAACAGGGCATCCTCAAGCCCTCCGCCAAGGTCCTCACTGGCTCAATCTCCGCGATCTCCGTGGGCGTCATCGACGGCACCCCCATGCTGGACCTGCCCTACGTCGAGGACGTGCGCGCGCAGACTGACATGAACGTCGTCCAGACAGGCGATGGCCGCTTCATCGAGGTACAGGGCACCGCCGAGCACGCGCCCTTCAACCGCGACGAGCTGAACGAACTCCTCGACCTGGCGACCCTGGGCAACGCCCGGCTCGCCGCGGCCCAGAAGCTGGCGCTCGAGGCTCCCCTTATGGAGCGCATCGAGGTGCGCTCGTGAGCGCGCGCTTGGTCTTCGCGACCTCCAACGCGCACAAGGTCAGCGAACTCGAGGCCATCTTGGCCCCCGCGTGGGAAGGCTTCGAGGCCGGCTGTGTGGCGCGCATGAGCGACTTCGACGTGGCTTCCCCGGTCGAGGACGGAGTGACCTTCGAGGAGAACTCCCTGATCAAGGCCCGCGCGTTGGCACGTGCCACCGGCCTGGCGGCCATCGCCGACGACTCCGGTATCACGGTGGACGTGTTGGGCGGGGCACCCGGCATCTTCTCCGCGCGTTGGTCCGGCTCCCACGGGGATGACGAGGCGAACCTGCGCCTGCTCCTTGATCAGCTCTCCGACGTGCCCGACCGCCACCGCGGTGCCGCCTTCGTGTCGGCGGCTGTCCTGGTAACGCCGGATGGGCGCGAGTTCGTCGAGCGCGGCGAGGTGCGCGGCACGCTGACGCGCTCCCCCCGCGGCGAGGGCGGATTCGGCTACGACCCGATCTTCGTCCCCGAGGGCTTCGAGGTCACAACCGCACAGATGAGCGCCGAGCAGAAGAATGCGATCAGCCACCGCGGCATCGCCTTCCGCGCGCTCATGCCCCACATCGTGGAGTACCTGCGCGGCTAACCCCCAACATGATTGTGCCGGGCACCCAAGGGGTGTCCGGCACTTGTGTACGCCCGGCGGGCGCTCCATCAGCGGGCGACGAGGTTCCCGAAGAAGGGGCGGTCCATCGAGTACTGCAGCGGGTTGCGCTGTTGGCGCATTCTGCTGTGATGGGCGAGGCGTTGAAGGAGTGATGTGACGAAACGAGACATTGTGTGCTCCTCTTTGAGTACCGTGCGATGGATCTGTCACCGCATCGTGCTCCTATGATCCCCCTTTTTCTCGTCTCTTTCCATCGATTCTCTCTAATTTTTCAGTGAAGCGTTTCTTACAGACTTTTCCTTGGGATACGTTGACACAGTATTGACTGTTCACCCATCCAGTTCTTAATTAATCCGGAAGGAACATACGCGTGTGGGGGCGACCCCAGCCCGCCCCCACACGCTCCGCATCAGCGTGCGCGCGCCAGGTGCTGACGCCGGGGAAGGAATCGCCGCACGTCGAAGAAACGCACGACCTGAAGAAGACGGCGCGCAAGGCGGTCGCGCACACGCCAAATCATGGTGAATCCGACGCCGATGAAGATGGCGTTGGTCAGGAAGGACGGCCACGCACCCGTGGATGCGCAGGCCAGGGCCAGGAGGATACAGCTGGACGCATTCAACGTGTGGTAGCGCAGAGAGTCGGGAGCGAAGCGCTTGGTGGAGACGAGGTAATAGGCGGCGATGGAGGCGGCGGCACCAACCCAGCCGAGGATCACGATTGCCAGGTGCGAGATGGTCATGGCACTCATTGTCCACCTTCCAGTAGTCAAGCACAATTGAATGGTTCTATAGTTATCTTGCAGTTTCACTTAACGATGGAGTGCTCATGGACATTGATCCTCGCCGCCTGCCGTTCCTCCTGTCGGTCGCACGCGAAGGCGGCATCGTGGCTGCCGCGGACATCCTCATGGTCTCCCCCTCGGCGGTCTCTCAGCAGATCCAAAAACTTGAGGAAGAAGTGGGCCTCAAGCTCGTCGAGCGCACGACGTCCGGGGCGATCCTGACCCCCGCCGGCACCATCGTCGCCGAGGCCGGCGAACGCATCAACGCCGACATCGCCGAAGCTCTCAAGGCCCTGAGGCCACTGACCGGCCAGGTGACGGGCACGGTCACACTGGGGGCATTCCTGACGATCTGCCGCTCCACCCTGATCCCGGCACTGCCAGACTTGGAGGAGGCTCTGCCCGGCATCGACCTGCGCATCGAGGAAACGGAGGAGACACCCGGCATGGCAGCCCTGCGCACGGGCCGCTTCGACATCCTCGTCATCGAACGCGACGAGGACCCCGGTTTGCCCCCGCGCGGATACACGGACATCCCATTCATTGACGAACCGTGGGTGTTGGTCACCCCTGATTCCGCTCCCCCGATCCGTTCCATTGAGGACCTCGCAGACCTGACGTGGCTGCGCGTCAGCCCGGGTTCCAGCGGAGACCACGTCATGCGCCGCATCACCAAGGCGTTCCCGGACACCAGCTGGGCACCCCACCTGTACACCACCTACGAGGCCGCCCGCTCCCTCGTGCGTGCCCGCGCGGGTTCGACGATCCTGCCGGCAATGGCGCTCGCCGGTGCCCACAGGACTGGTATGCGGATCACCCCCCTGCCGTCGCTGGGTACCCGCAAGATCCTGCTCCGGCACAAGAACCACGGGTGGAGCGAGGGCGGTGGCCCCGCGCGCGTCGTCTCCTTCCTCACTGAATGGCAGCGCCACAACTCCTACGCCGCCCAGGCGGACTGAGCGCAACAACGTGACCCCGGCCTCGTACGAACAAGGCCGGGGCGACGGTGAATTAGAAGGAAACGACCATCCGCGCTTCTGCGAAGTCGAGGGGACCCGACCACGTCTGACGAATCTCCGAGGCCACCCGGGTCTTCGGGGTCCACGGCTGGATGTGGGTGGCGATCATGCGGCCCACACCCGCGCGCGTGGCAAGAGTGCCCGCGCGGATTCCATCCATATGCATGTTGGGTTCGGTCTCATCCGAGGTAAAGCCCACCTCGCTGAGGAGCACATCGGCCCCGCGCGCGCCCTCAATAATCGTGTCGCACAGGTCGGTGTCACCCGTATAGAACAGGACGACGCGGCGCGCAGGATCCTCCTCCGACGGGCCCTCGATGCGAAGACCGAAAGACTCCACAGGGTGCAGGGCACGGAACGGCTGGATCGTCATCGGACCAACATCATAGGTGTCGCCCAGGCGAAGCTGCGTGAACGCAAACTCCCCCTCGTAGGACTCACCCTCAGGCGCACCCTCGATCTGACGCACACGGTGGAGCGTCTCGCCCGGCCCGAACAGGGACATGGGCCGAATCGCGCACGAACCCGGCCCCCACTTGCGGTACACCTGCAGCGAGATGATGTCGCCCATGTGATCGGCATGGCAGTGAGACAGCGCCAGGGCATCCAGCTCGCACGGACACACGTGAACCCACAGCGCGCCAAAGGAGCCGGGCCCCATGTCGCACACGAGCGAAAAGGTACGCTCGACCCCCGAGAAGGGATCAACGCCGCGCGCCTGCACCAGGTAGGAAGACGCGGGAGACTGCGGGCCCGACATGGAACCTGTCGCGCCAATAACGGTCAGCTTCACGCGATTCCCCCACCGGTGTTGACTTGGGACACCGTGCCCACCTCGGGTCCCAGGAAGCGACGAGCCAGGAGCGGGAACGTGTCCGACGCGCCCGTCGCCAGGAACTGATGCTGCGGACCCTTGCCAGCGGGCCACGGGTCGTGCAGGAGGTCACGATCCACCAGTTCGTTGTAGGTGACGTTCGCGGTCGCCTCCGAGGAGGTCACCAGCGTGACGCCTTCGCCCATGACGCGGCCGATAACGCCCGTCAGCAGCGGGTAGTGCGTGCATCCCAGGATCAGGGTGTCCACGCCCGCGTCCTTCAGCGGTGTCAGGTACTCGCGGGCCACGGATTCGATCTCCTCACCCGTGGTCACCCCGGCCTCGACGAACTCGACGAAAGCAGGGCACGCCTGCTGGCTCACGGTCAGACCGGGAACGGCGGCGAGCGCACGCAGGTACGCCTCGGATTGGATGGTCGCCTTCGTACCGATCACGCCGACGTGATGGTTGCGCGTGGCGATGACGCTCTGGCGCGCCGCAGGCGTGATGACCTCAATGACGGGGATGCCAGCGTCGATCCAATAGCGCTCGCGCGCGTCCGCGAGCGCGGCGGCCGTGGCCGTGTTGCAGGCAATGACCAGGGCCTTGACTCCGCGCGAGGCCAGCTCGTCGAGGGCGGACAGGGTCAGCGAGCGCACCTGCGCGATTGCACGCGGACCGTAGGGCGTGTGCTCGGTGTCGCCCAGGTAGATGATCTCTTCGTCGGGCAGCTTATCGATGACCGCACGGGCTACCGTCAGCCCACCCAGGCCCGAGTCGAAGATTCCGATCGGGGCGTTATTCATGTACTCGACCTTATTCCTTACTGAGATTTATTCACGGCGTCCAGCAGTGAGTCCTGCCACCACGTGACGAGCATGTAGATCGCGGCGACCGTCTGCGCGCGCTCCCCGGTCGGCTCGCTCATCGCCAGTTCTTCGATGCGCTGCGCGTCGGATTGATCGGATAGCTCCAGCTCACCGGCCAAGCCCAACCGAATATCGTTGAGCGCTGCGAGCCACTTCCACACCCCGTTCCGGGGGATCACGAGTGTGTCTCCACCCCCGTACGTGATGTGTTCAAGATCGCTCACCATCGCGCGTAGCCGCACGGACTTTTCGGTGCGCAACAGGTCCTCGGTGAGGGCGCGCATCCGCGCAGCGTCCTCGTCGTCGTCACTCATGGAGGGCAGCAGCATGCGCAGGCTGCGCTCGCGTGGGGCTTCCCTGCGCTGTTCGGTTTCGGTGGCGGCGTTGATCATTGACGAGGTCGTGGCGAAGTCGCCGGGATCGTCGAGGACCACGAGGACCTCGCTGGCGAGTTGGCGCAGGAGGAGGGCTTCGCCGCGGCTCATCGATGAGGAGAAGCCGCCGTCGCGATAGGCGAAGGCTTCCATGGGGTCAGTCCCTGTCCTCTTCGATGGTGGCGTGCAGACCGTAGGAGTGCATGGCCATAACGTCGGCCTCGACGCGCTCGCGCACGCCCGTGGACACGGTCGCCCGCCCGCGCGTGTGGACTGCCATCATGAGTTCTTCAGCGCGGGAGGTGGAGTAGCCGAAGTACTCGCGAAACACGGCAGTGACGTAACTCATGAGATTGACCGGGTCGTCCCATACGACGGTACGCCAACGGGGCACGGAGGTGGAGGCCTCGTGCGTGCGCGGTACCGGTTGGACGATCATGCTCATATGTCAACCCTAGGTCCAAATGAGCGACCATGGAAGAGAATTCGCGTGCCGGTGACACGCTTCTCAGGGTAGGCTCACAGTATGCCTGCATCGACATCTACTTCATTGCTGACTGATATGTACGAGCTCACGATGCTCGACGCCGCCCTCAAGGACGGCACCGCGCATCGTCGCTGCACGTTTGAGCTGTTCGGGCGCCGCCTGCCTGCCACGCGTCGCTTTGGCGTCGTGGCCGGTACCGGTCGCATTCTCGAGGCCCTCGAACGCTTCGAGTTCGACGCCGAGCAGATCGACTGGCTACGCGACCAGGGGATCATCTCCGAGGAGGCCGCCCAGTTCCTGACGACGTGGCGTTTCTCGGGCGACATCTGGGGCTACGCCGAGGGCGAGTGCTATTTCTCCGGTTCGCCCCTGCTCACCGTTGAGGGCACCTTCGCGGACTGCACGCTCCTGGAGACGCTGCTCCTGTCGATTCTCAACCACGACTGCGCGGTGGCCTCGGCAGCCTCGCGTATGACAATCGCGGCCCACGGTCGCCCCTGCATGGACATGGGTGCGCGCCGCGCCCACGAGCGCGCCGCAATCTCCGCCGCGCGCGCCGCCATCATCGGTGGCTTCCAGGGTACCTCCGACCTCGAGGCGGCCAAGCGCTACGGGATCCGTTGCATCGGCACGGCCGCCCACGCGTTCACGCTCCTGCACGACACTGAGCGCGATGCCTTCGATTCCCAGGTCTCCAAGCTGGGCGCTGGCACGACGCTGCTCGTGGACACCTACGACATCAGGCAGGGCGTCATTAACGCGGTTGAGGCCGCGCGCGCTGCGGGCGGCGAGCTGGGCGCGGTGCGCCTGGACTCGGGCGACCTGGTTGCGCAGGCGTTCAAGGTGCGCGGACAGCTTGACGCGATGGGTGCCACCTCGACCAAGATCACGGTGACCTCCGACCTAGACGAGTACGCGATCGCCGCTCTCGGCGCGGCACCCGTGGATTCCTACGGCGTGGGCACCAAGCTGGTGACGGGCTCGGGTGTGCCGACGGCCGCCCTGGTCTACAAGGTCGTTCAGCGTGAGGATTCCAACGGCGAGACTGTGCTTGTCGCCAAGAAGGCCGAGTCGAAGTCCACGGTCGGCGGTCGCAAGGTCGCCGGTCGTGTCCTGGGCGAGGACGGCTACGCGACCGAGGAGCTCCTGCTCGTCGGCACCTCCTTCGAGGAGGGCCAGGCTCTGCTGGCCGAGCGTGGTGCCCGTCCGCTGCAGGTCCAGCTGGTTCGCGGCGGCCAGATCGACGCCGACGCCTGGGGTTCCGAGGCCCTGTCGCGCGCCCAGGAGCGCCACCTGCGCGCCCGCAACGAGCTGCCCTACCAGGCATGGCGCCTGTCCGAGGGCGAGGCTGCTATCCCCACGCGCTACGAAAAGGTCGACTGACTCCAGCTCGACGTATGACGAAGCCCTGGCCTCGTCCTTCTCAATGGGAGGGACGAGGCCAGGGCTCGGTCGTTGAATCAGTGCACCCGGGTGCGCGGTGGGGCGTTAGTGACGGCCGACGAACCACTCGCGCAGCAGGGCGATGCGTGCTTCGATCTGCTCGGTTGTGGCCTGGGCGACCTCGGGGCCGCCGCAGCGCGAGCGCAGGCGCGAATGGATGGTCGCATGGGTTTCGCCCGAGCGGCGAGACCAGGTACTCACCAGATGCTGGAGTTCCTTGCGCTTGGCGGCGCGCAGCTTGTGGGCGGGAATACCCGCATTCTCCTCGCGCATTTTCTGAGCGGCGCGGGTCTTCTTTTGGGCGGCGACCTGACCCGCCTGGCGGGCGCGCAGCAAGGTCGTCACCTGATCGGCGTCCAGGAGGCCGGGAATGCCGAGGTATTCCTGCTCTTCCTCGGAGCCGACCTCGGCACCCGTACCCCACGCGGCACCGTCGAAGAGGACGCCATCGAACTCAGCGTCGGCACCCAAGACCTCGAATTGGGAGAGCAGGTCGGACGATGCCTTTTCCTCGCGGTTTGCGGCCGCAACCATGGCATCCTCGGGGTTCCACATGTCGTCTTCGCTGGCTTCCTCGCGCCTGGGACGGTCCAGCGCATGGTCGCGCTCGATCTCCATGCTGCCAGCGAGGGTCAACAGCGGCACGACGGAGGGGATGAAGACGGTCGCGGTTTCGCCGCGGCGACGCGCACGCACGTAGCGGCCGATCGCCTGGGCGAAGAAGAGGGGCGTGGAGGCGTTCGTCGCGTAGACACCGACAGCCAAGCGGGGGACGTCGACGCCCTCGGACACCATGCGCACAGCGACCATCCACTTGTCGGGGGAGTCCGCAAACTCGGAGATACGATCAGATGCATCCGCGTCGTCGGACAGAACGACCGTCGGCGCCTTGCCGGTGATGAGGCGCAGGTGGCGAGCGTAGGCGCGTGCGTGGTCCTGATTCGAGGCGATGACGAGACCACCCGCATCGGGCACCGTGCGGCGCACCTCCTCCAAGCGTAGGTCAGCGGCGCGCAGGACGGCGGGGATCCACTCGCCTGTGGGGTCGAGCGCGGTGCGCCAGGCCTGCTTCATCATGTCCTTGGTGAGGGGCTCGCCCAGGCGGGCGCTGACCTCGTCGCCCGCGTTGGTGCGCCAGGCCATCTGTCCCGAGTAGGACATGAACAGGACGGGGCGCACGACGCCGTCCTTGAGGGCATCGCCGTAGCCGTAGGTGTAGTCGGCACGCGAGCGTCGGATGCCTTCCTCATCCTCCTCGTAGGCGACGAAGGGAATCGGCGACGTGTCGGAACGGAAGGGCGTACCCGTCAGAGCCAGGCGACGCGTCGCGTCCGCGAAGGCCTCGCGCACGCCATCGCCCCACGACAGGGAGTCGCCGGCGTGGTGGATCTCGTCGAGGATGACGAGGGTGCGATAGGCGCGGGTACGCGCCGCGTGGACCGCCGGATTAGAACCGATCTGCGCGTAGGTGACGGCCACGCCGTCGAAGTGGGAACCGGCCACGCCCTGCGAGTTCGTGAAGTCGGGGTCGATGTGGATGCCGAAGCGTGCGGCGCTCGAGGCCCACTGGCCTTTGAGGTGCTCGGTGGGGCACACGACGGTCAGTTTATCGACGACGCCGCGAGCGATCAGCTCGGTCGCAAGCGTGAGGGCGAAGGTCGTCTTACCCGCGCCCGGGGTCGCGACCGCCAGGAAGTCGCGCGGGGAGGACGCCATGTAGCGGTCCAAGGCAGCAGCCTGCCAGGCGCGCAGCCTGCCAACGGGTGCGCGCCGGGTCGTCTCGCTCACTTGTCGGAACCCTTTCCGCCGTCGGAGAAAGGCCAATTGCGCCCGTTCTTCCCCATCGAATCACGCAGCTCCTTGCAGGTGGGGCACACCGGGTACTGCGACGCGTCGCGGGTAGGGATCCACACTTTGCCGCACAGGGCGACGACAGGCTGGCCCGTCACCATCGAAGAGTTTGCCTTGTCCTTGCGCACGAAGTGGGCGAAGCGATCGCCGTCACCGTCGGTGCGCTCCTTGCGGGTCTCAGTACGCTCCAGCAGGCCGGTCGAGGACGCGGTGGAAGGGCCGGAGGGCGCGGAGGGGCCGGTGGGTTCGTCAAGGGCGTTACGCATGGGGTCCATTGTACGACCCGGATGGGCGTGAAGGTGGGAGGCCGCGTGCGCCGGGAGCGAAGCGTCAGGGGCGACAGAGCCCCGGCCCCGCGTGGGCGAGGCCGGGGCAGGGGGAAGCGGAAGACTATCTCACAGGTGTTCCTTCTCCCAGACCTCCTTGTAGAAGTCTGCGAGCTCGAGCTTGGAAGCGGCGGCCTCGTCGAGGAGCACGGTGACGTCGGGGTGGTGCTGGAGGATGGACGCGGGCCAGCGCTGAGTCACGCCGCCCTCGATCATGGCCTTGACTGCATCCGCCTTACCCGCACCCGTGGCGATGAAGATGTGGGCGCGCGAGTCCATGATCGTGCCCAGGCCCTGGGTGACGCAGTGCGTGGGGACCTGGTCGATGTCGCCATCGAAGAAGCGTGCGTTGTCACGGCGGGTCTGCTCGGTCAGGACGCCCACGTGGGTGCGCGAGGCGAGGGTGCCGCCGGGTTCGTTGAAGCCGATGTGGCCGTCGCTTCCGATGCCGAGGACCTGGATGTCGATGCCGCCGTCAGCCTTGATGGCCTCGTCGTAGGCGGCGGCACCTGCCTCGAGGTCATCGCACCAGCCGTCGGGGCCGTGGGCCGCTCCCTCGGGCATGTCGACGAGGTCGACGAGGTTGCGGTGGATGAAGTTCGCGTAGCCCTCGTAGTGGTCGCGGGGAAGGCCCACGTACTCGTCGAGGTTGTAGGAGCGAACCTGGGCAAAGGAGATCTGACCGGCCTGGTAGCGGCGCACGAGCTCCGCGTAGAGCTTCAGCGGCGAGGAACCGGTGGCCAGGCCGAGCACAAAGTTCGGCTTAGCGCGGTAGACCTCGAGGATGCGGTCTGCTGCGAGGGATGCGATCTGATCTTCGTCGTTGAAAATTCCAATTCTCATGTGTTTAACCTTACACTGCTGACGTCGATTTGTCAGACGAATCAAGGATGATGTTCCAAAAATGCGCGAGCCGAGTTATCCGTGCAGGGCGGCGATAATTCGCTCAACCTCGGCTTGATCGGTGCCGGAGGTCCCAGGCGCACGCATGTGGACCTCGCGAGCACCCGAGGCCGCCACGACCTCGGCAACGTTGTGGGCGCGCAAGCCGCCCGAGACGAGGATGATGATGTCCTCTCCCCCGCGCTCGACCAAGCGCGCCAGCGCCTCGGGCTGAGCAGCCGCAGGGTGGCCACCAGTCGTCAGCACGCGGTCATAGCCCAGCTCCATGAGGACGTCGAGGCCCCGATCCTGATCGAGTACCTGGTCGAAGCCCCGGTGGAAGGTCAGGGGTGCGTCCTCGGCGATGTCGCGCAGTCGAGCAGCCGCGTCCACGTTGATGGACCCATCGTCCGCTAAGACACCGACCACGAAGCCCAGACGCACGGGAGACCCCCGACCAATGGCGCACAGCGTCACGATATCGGAAGCGATACGGTCAACCTCTTCGCGCGAATGAACGAAGTTGCCGGGTCGCGGGCGCACGAGCACCTGGACGCCGCCCGCAGGGGCGACCTCAAGGGCGGCAGCCACCTCGTCGAAAGCGGGGGTCAGGCCCCCCCACGACAGGTCAGTGCAGATCTCGATCCGATCCGCTCCCCCATCGCGCGCGCGGCGCACACCCACAGCATCTTCGACGCAAATCTCAACAACCGTCACGGCTGCCACCTTTCATAGCAGGTCGATCCGCCCACGCGGGCGGCCAGGATCGCGGCTCCCCAACGCCCGCCCGCTCCCCCGAGGGAGGCGCGGACGATCTCGGGTGCATCGCGGAACGTCAGCATCGAGGCACACTCCTCGCGCAGCGGTGCCAGCAGGTTCTCCCCCGCATGAGACAGGCCGCCGCCGATGATGATGCGCTCGACGTCGACGGTGAGCGTCATGTGGGTCAGCGAGAGGGCGAGAGCCCGCACGGCGGTCCCCCACACGTCGGTGGCCACAGGGTCGGTGCCAATTGCTTTCTCGATGGCCTTGGTGCCGATGTCCTCGCCGGTTGCCTGGAAGTATCGGCGTGCGATGCCCTTCGCGGAGGCGTAGACCTCCAGACACCCGCGCGAGCCGCACCGGCAGGACTCTCCCCCGGGGAAGATAGGCGCATGCCCGACCTCTCCGGCGCTGAAGGTCGCGCCGCTCCACAGGGCGTCGCCGAGCATGAGGGCAACGGAAATACCGGTGCCGATCGGCATCATGAGGAAGGAGGAAGCCCCGCGTCCCGCACCGAGGAGTCCCTCGGCCAGGCCCGCGGCTCGCCCGTCGTGCATGAGGGCCGCGGGAACGCCCGTCGCTTCCTCGACAGCGCGGGCGAGTTGAACGCCACGCAGCTCCAGGTTCGCCGCGTACACGACGGTTCCGTTGTCCTCATCGACGAGGCCGGGGCAAATCAGTCCGACACCCACCAGTCCCGGATGGGCATGAGCCAACCGGGAGCCGATGTCGCCCACCTGCTCGGCCACGGCCTCGCACCTTGTGGGTTCACTCCCTTGCGTGAGGATCGTGCCGGCCTCATCGACGATCATCCACTTGATGGAGGTGCCGCCGATATCGATACCCGCGAATACCGGCCTATCTGCCCCCTTGACGGCACTCATGGCACAACCACCTGAGCGTGCACATCGGGATCTGCCATATCCGGATCGAAGGGGAACATCGGTCGGTCGATCTTGTGGTGGCCGAGGCGGATGAGGTCCTGGTCGACGCCACCGGGGGTCAGCGCCATGAGCCAGCCCTTCTGGGTCTCGTACAGGTCGGGCTCGAGGTAACCGATCTTGACGACAACGACGTCCGCTTTCGTGATATCCACGCCGAGCAGCTCGAACTGGCAGTACATCGTGTACTGGTTGCGGTTCGTGGTGACGATGAAGCGCAGGCCGCCGGTGCGCAGCAGGGCGGTGTGGCCACCCATCGGGTCGTCGGCGAGAGCCTCGACCGTGGCATGCACGCTCAGGGTCCCAGGTTCGCGGGTGTCGATGTGTCCACCGACCTCGAGGTCTACCTCGGCACCCACGCCTGCATCCCACGCGACTGCGGCCGCGACGGGGTCGATAATCGAGGCATAGACAACGTCAAGCGTCGCCTCCTGAACGGGCTTCCACGCGAGCAGGGCCGCGAGCGCGACCGTCACGTCGTCGGCACCGCCGGCACCCGGGTTGTCTCCGGAGTCGGAGATAAAGAAGGGCTTGGGGCCCTCCTCGGCGGCGGCCAGGCATTCTTCCATGGAGGCGACGGGGGCGACGAATTCGAAGCGGTCGTGCACGTCCCAGAAGTACTGGCCGATGCGCTCGGCCTGCTCCTTGACGAGGTCGGCGTCGTCGCCCGTCACGACGATCGCGCCCTTGCAGCGGGGTTGGTCGGCCCACGCGAAACCGATCCAGATGGCGGCATCGAGGATGCCGTCCATTTCTTCGATGGGGTCGATCATCTTGTAGAGGGACTTGGCGGGTTCGATGCGGGTCGAGGTCTTTTCGCCGGGCAGCAGGACGGGCACGTGGACGAGGGCCTTGACGGGCTTGGGTGCCCCGTTGAGGAGGCGCATGCCCAGGTTGTAGGCGGCGCGACGGCGCGACTCGAGGGCGTCCTCGTGGGGCGCGAGGCGGTAGCAGGTGAGGATGTCGCAGCCGTTGAAGAGGTCCTGGGAGATGTTTCCGTGCAGGTCCATCGAGGCGCTGACCATCGGATCGGGGCCGATAACGTCGCGGATCGCGTTGATGAGGTCGCCCTCGGCGTCGTCCATGCCCTGGACGCTCATGGCACCGTGGATGTCGAAGAAGAGGCCGTCGAGGGGACCGGCCGCCGCGAGGCCTTCCAGGATCTCAGCCTTCCAGGCGTCGTAGGCACCGCGTTCGACGACACCGCCAGGCAGAGCTCGTGCGTGCAGGACGGGGATCCACTCGATCTGGGTGGCCCAGTCCTCGTCGCGCCAGTAGAAGCGGTCCATCAGCTCCTCACCGCGCGTGACGATAAAGTCGTCGGCGGTCGAGACGTAGGGCGTGAACGTCGAGGATTCGATGTGGATACCGGCGACCGCAATGCGGGGCTTTGTCATGAGCGATTCTCCTTTGAGATCTTATGGGGGGTAAGGGACGACAGGCCCCAGAGCGCGGCATCACGCCCGGAGCGGGACGACTCGATGACCAGGTCTTCCATGATGGAGGGCAGGCACGATTGGTGAAGTGCAGCGCGCACGCCCGCGCTGAAGGCGTCGACGGCGGACAGGGCTCCGCCGACGATGACACCTTGGGGTGCCAGGAAGGACACGAGGTGGGCGACGCTGAGTCCCAGGAGTGTCCCCGCCTGGCGGATGGCGGTAGCGACTTCGGGCACGCCGCCGCGCGCTGCGGCCAGGAGCTGTGCGTTGTTCTCGTAGACGAGGCCGGAGGCAGCCAGGTCAGCTCGAATCGAGTCGGCCGAGGCGATGGTTTCCAGGCAGCCAACGTTGCCGCACTTGCAGGGGCGGCCCGCGGCCGCCTCAATGGGGATATGCGAGATGTCCCCGGCCAGGCCGCCCTGCCCGACGAGGGGGGTTCCATCGACCAGGTAGGCACCGCCGATAGCGGAACCGGCCTTGATGTAGATGAGCGTATCGATGGGGGTCACGCCCTCCAGGCGACGCCGGTAGACGGATTCGCCGATGGCTCCCGCGCGCGCGTCGTTTTCGATGATCGCGGGCAGACCGCACTGCTGTGCCACGGCCTCGGCGACGTTAATCCCGTCCCACCCGGGCATGCGGGCGGGGCGGATAACTCGCGTACGTTCGGCATCGACAGGACCGGGCACGGCCAGCGCGAGGCCGCCCACGCGCACGCCGGCTGCTTTCTCCTGGCGGCTGATTTCTTCCATGACAGCTGCAAGGACGGCCTCGGGCCCCTTTGCGATGTCGATGAGGAGGCTGGTGGCACGCCCGATACCGCGGGTCGGGTTGGTCAGGGCGACGAGGCCGTGGTGGGCTCCCAGCTCGACGAGGGCGAGTGCACCGGCTCCCTCCGACGTGACGAGTCGGCGTGCCCTGCGTCCGCCCGTGGAGACAGACTCGTCTGCCTCGGCGATAACCCCGGCCTCGACGAGTCGCGATACAGCCGCTGACACGGTCGACGCAGCAAGTCCGGTTTGTTTGACAATCGCGGGCCGCGTGTCCGCCTGGCCAGAGCCGATCAGTGTCAATATAGCCTCATCGACATCATGAGTCGCCATGACACCTCCCTTGATAAGTTTTTCGGTAACCGCAGTGTTACACGGCACTCAACACTGAGGACAGGACCTATTATGCCTCAGTGACGAAAGTTTGTTACTTCTTTCGTCGAAAATCGTTGCTATTTTTTCGCAACAATCTCAAATTTATCGAAACCGGCAACATTGGCCGACAATATGTCATATGATGAAGCTCGTCTGACGGGACCACGTTCCGTCAGAGTCCCCGATCAACGTTGATTTGGAGTAGTCATGAACCTCAGATTGAAGCGGTGGATCACCGCAGGTGCGGCACTCGCCATGGTCTCCACCATGGGCCTGTCCGCCTGTAGCTCCAACCGTGCGCTCACCTCAGAGACCGGAAAGAACGAGGTCACGATGGCCTCGCGCATCCCCAACTGGATCTTCCCTGTCTCCGCCAAGGGCTACACGCAGGGCGAGAACGGACAGTTCATCCAAGCGATGTACCGCCCGCTCTTTGCCTACAAGTCCACCTCCGAGACGCCCTACAAGATCAACCTCCCCAAGTCCCTGGGCACGGTCCCCGAGGTCTCCGAGGACGGCAAGACCTACACCATTAAGCTCCGCGACGACGCCACATGGTCCGACGGTACGGCCGTCTCCACCCGCGACATCGAGTTCTGGTGGAACCTGGTGACCAACAACAAGGACCAGTGGGCCTCCTACAAGGAAGGCTTCTTCCCCGACGGAGCCTCGCTCGATATCAAGGACGAGCACACCTTCTCTATCACGACCACCGACACCTTCAACCCGTCCTGGTTCATCGACAACCAGATCAACAAGGTCGCACTGCTCCCCCAGCACGCCTGGGACAAGACCGGCGCAGACGAGGCTGTCTCCGACCTGGACCGCACCCCCGAGGGCGCCCAGAAGGTCTTCGCCTACCTGCAGGGCGAGGCCAAGAACCTGTCCACCTATGCCACGAACCCCCTGTGGCAGACGGTGAACGGCCCGTGGAAGCTCTCCTCCTTTACCCCCGATCAGGGCCTCGAACTGGTCCCCAACGAGAACTACTGGGGCGAGGACAAGCCGAAGATCGACAAGCTGATCTACAAGTCCTTCACCGGTGACGACGCCGAGTTCAACTCCGTGCGCTCGGGTTCCATCGACTTCGGCTACATCCCTGCCGCGCAGTACAACCAGCGCAAAGCCGTTGAGAACAAGGGCTACAACGTCTTCCTGTGGCCCGGCAACTCCATCACCTACCTGGCCCTGAACTTCGCACCCCAGGCTCCCTCCTCGAAGTACATCAACCAAAAGTACATCCGCCAGGCGATGCAGCAGCTCATCGACCAGCCGACGCTGTCGAACAAGATCTGGTCCGACACGGCATCCCCGACGTGTGGCCCCGTCCCCATGGCAGCTGACAAGGTCGGCACCACCGAAGGCTGCGTCTACAAGTTCGATCCGGACGCCGCAAAGAAGCTCCTGGAAGACCACGGCTGGAAGGTCGTGCCCGACGGTGCCACCGTCTGCGAGAACCCCGGCACCGGCGAGGGCCAGTGCGGCGAGGGCATCGCGGCCGGCGACACGCTGAGCTTCAAGCTCGTCTCCCAGTCAGGCTTCGTCTCCACGCACCAGATGTTCGAAGAGATCATCTCCCAGTTCGGCAAGCTCGGCATCAAGATCGACATGAACGAGGTCCCCGACTCGGTCGGCGCCTCGCAGGCATGTGACGACGAGACACCCTGCACCTGGGACCTGTCCTTCTTCGGCTCCCAGACCTCGTGGGGCTTCCCGATCTACGCCTCCGGCGAGCGCCTCTTCGCCACTGGTGCCCCTGTCAACCTCGGCCAGTACTCCAACCCCGAGGCGGACAAGCTCATCGAAGAGTCGACTCGCTCGACCGCGCCCGACGCTCTCCAGGCATACAACGACTACCTCGCGGAGGACCTCCCCGTTCTGTGGATGCCCAACCCGTTCTACCAGATCACCGCTGTGAAGAAGACGCTCAACCTGGGCGAACTCGACGCGACGGGCGACACCTGGCCTGAGGACTGGTCGTGGCAGACCGAGACTAAGTAAGCGCTCGACCCACCACCTCACGGGGCAGGCGTCCGCACCCGCTCTCACGCGGGCGCCTGCCCCCTTACTGTGGAGTTCGTAATGTTCCAATTCATCCTGAAACGCCTCGGCCAGGCAGTCGTCGTCGTCTTCCTGGTCACTATCATCACCTTCATCCTTCTCCAGTCCCAGCCGGGCGGTGCCGCCCGAGCCGCACTGGGCAAGGACGCGACGAAAGAACAGCTCGCGGCCTTCGATCACGAAAACGGATACGACCGGCCGATCCCCGAGCAGTACGTCACCTACCTCAACAAGATCGCGCATGGCGATTTCGGCTACTCCTACCAGCACAACCAGTCCGTCAACGACCTGCTGGCAGCCCGCCTCCCGCGTACCATCTTCCTCTCTCTGCTCTCCACCATCCTCGCCCTCATCATCGCGATCCCCCTGGGGGTATGGCAGGCGGTGAAGAGAAACAAAGCACCCGACTACATCGTGACGATCGCCTGTCTGCTGGCCTACTCGACGCCGATCTTCTTCGCGGGCCTGCTCCTCATCGTCCTCTTCTCGCAGGTATGGCCGATCCTGCCCAACGACGCCCCGCAGGGCCAAGACCTGGCCGTCATGTGGGAGCAGTGGGACCACCTGATTCTGCCCGTCTGCGCGCTCTCAGTTGGCACAATCGCCGCCTACGCGCGCTACGTGCGTTCCTCGATGGTGGACAACCTCAACGAGCAGTACGTGCGTACCGCCCGCGCCAAGGGCCTGTCGGAGTTCCGCGTCGTCTTCGTCCACACGCTGCGCAACGCCATGTTCCCCGTCATCACCATGATCGGCCTCTACATTCCCGCGATGTTCTGTGGCGCCCTCGTTATCGAGACGCTCTTTAACTTCAACGGCATGGGCTACCTGTACTACCAGGCGACCGGCCGACGTGACTACCCGATCCTCCTGGGCGTGGCCCTGATCGTCTCCTTCGCGACGGTCATCGGTGCTCTCCTCGCGGACTTCCTGTACGCCCTGGCCGATCCCCGTATTCGACTGGCAGGACGATCGAAATGACCACCGCTACCGCAACCCCCGATGCGCCCGCGAAGGCGCCCACCGCCCGCAAGTCGACCAAACTCCAGGGTCTACAGGTTTTCATGGAGAACAGGCTCGCCGTCTTCGGCGTCTGCCTGCTGCTGATTCTGCTGGCATTCTCCTTCATCGGCCCCATGTTCTATGTGACCGACCAGATTCACACCGACCTGTCCATCTCTCAGATGGAACCATCGGCCGAGCATCCGCTCGGCACGGATATGGTCGGCTACGACCAGCTCGGACGCCTCATGAAGGGCGGCCAGACCTCGATCATCGTCGGCTTGTTCGCCGGCATCATCGCGACCACGATCGGCACCCTGTACGGCGCGATCGCCGGCTTCGTCGGTGGTTGGATCGACGCGGTCATGATGCGCATCGTTGACGCGCTCATGTCCGTGCCCGTCCTGTTCCTCTTCATGCTCATCGCCACGATGATCCCGCCGACGGTCCCCGTCCTGATCATCATCATGTCGGCCCTGTCCTGGCTGGGAACATCCCGACTCATCCGAGGCGAGGCCCTGTCCCTGCGCACACGCGAGTACGTCGTCGCGATGCGCGGCATGGGCGGGTCGATGCCCCGAGCAATCCGCACACACATCGTGCGTAACACGATCGGTACCGTCATCGTCAACGCGACCTTCCAGGTCGCCGACGCAGTCCTCTACGTCGCCTACCTGTCGTTCCTTGGTCTGGGCGCGCAGCCTCCCGCCACCGACTGGGGAGCCATGCTCTCCAACAGCCAGTCGCACGTCTACTCGGGCAACTGGTGGCTGCTCTACCCGCCGGGCGTCCTCATTATTCTGCTGGTTCTGTCGTTCAACTTCATTGGCGACGGCCTGCGTGACGCCTTCGAAGTTCGACTGCGCAAGAGGTGAGAAGAACTATGTCTAACTCTCCGCTCCTGGACATCCGGGACCTCCACACTGACATTGAGATCCGCTCCGGCGTGGTCCACGCCCTCTCCGGTGTCGACCTGCACGTTAACCCGGGCGAAACCCTGGGCATCGTGGGTGAATCCGGCTCCGGTAAGACGATGACCGCCCTGTCCCTCATGGGTCTGCTCCCCCAGGGAGGCTCAGTCTCCTCCGGCCAGATCATTCTGGACGGACAGGACCTGACGAAGCTTGCGCTGAAGGAGAAGCGCAAGCTGCGCGGCACGAAGGTCGGCATGATCTTCCAGGATCCGCTCACGTCCCTGAACCCGACCATGAAGATCGGCCTTCAGGTGTGCGAGCCGCTGCGCGTTCACGAGAAGCTCTCCAAGAAGGAAGCTCTCGAACGGGCCGTCGAGATCCTTAAACGTGTGGGTATGCCTCGCCCCGAGGTGGTCATCAACAACTACCCGCACCAGCTCTCGGGCGGTATGCGTCAGCGCGTCATGATCGCCATGGCCCTCGTATGCAAGCCGCGCATCCTGATCGCCGACGAACCGACGACGGCTCTCGACGTGACGACGCAGATGCAGATCCTCGACCTCATCGACGAGCTGCGCGACGAGTACCAGATGGGCGTCATCCTCATCACCCACGACCTGGGCGTCGTCGCCGGGCACACGGACCGTGTGGCCGTCATGTACGCCGGTCGCATCGTGGAGACGGCTCCGACGAAGACGCTGTTTACCGAACCGAAGCACCGCTACACGAGTTCGCTCATGGCTGCTCTGCCCGAGCGCGCTCTGGCCGCCGGCACGAAGCTCTTCTCGATCCCGGGTGCTCCCCCGTCGCTGACTAACTTGCCGGTGGGCTGCCGGTTTGCGGCCCGGTGCCTGTGGGCAACCGACGAGTGCCGCGCGGGCTACCCGGACCTGAGTGGGGACGACGCCCACACCTTCTCGTGCTTCCACCCGGTACAGGAGGGTGACGAGTCTCCCGCGGCTCTGCAGGCAAAGCTCGACACGCAGAAGAACGGGGACGAGGCCGGGGCGCAGCAGGCCCCGCTGGCGTCCTCGGAGGTCCTGCTCGACGTCAAGGAGGCCTCGCGCGAGTACGAGTCGGCCGGTTCCGGCTTCTTCAAGCGCGATAAGGGCGTTGTTTCCGCCGTGGACCGCGTGTCGATTACCGTCAAGAAGGGCGAGACCTACGGCCTCGTGGGCGAATCGGGTTGCGGCAAGTCGACGATGGGCCGACTCATCGCGGGTCTTGAGCGGCCCTCGAGTGGCGCCATCGAGCTGGATGGGCGCGACCTGGCCACGCTCAAGGGCCGTGACGCGGTGACGATCCACCGCGACGTGCAGATGATGTTCCAGGACTCCTATGCGGCCATGGATCCGCGCATGCGCATCGACCAGATCCTGGCCGAGCCGATGAGCATCCAGAAGACTGGGAACGCTCGCCAGATCGCCGAGCGCATCATGGAGATCATCGAGCAGGTCGGCCTGACCGAAGAAATCCTGGACCGCTACCCCCACGAGTTCTCGGGTGGACAGCTCCAGCGCATCGGTTTTGCCCGCTCGCTGACCCTAGCACCCGACTTGATCGTCGCCGACGAGCCGGTCTCCGCTTTGGACGTGTCCGTCCAGGCGCAGGTTCTTAACCTCATGAAGGATCTGCAGGCTGAGCTGGGCCTGTCCTACCTGTTCATCAGCCACGACCTAGCGGTCGTGCAGTACATGGCGGACCGCATCGGCGTCATGTATCTGGGCCGCATCGTCGAGGAGGGACCGGCGAAGGAAGTGGTCGAGAATCCGAAGCATCCCTACACGAAGGCGCTAATCGACTCGATCCCCGTCCCCGACCCCGAATTCTCCCACGACGACCGGGCCATCAAGCTGACCGGCGAGCCTCCGAGCGCCGTCAACCCGCCCGAGGGTTGCCGTTTCCGCCCGCGCTGCCCCTTCGCTGGCGAGGAATGCAAGATCCAGCCCGCTCTCACGGATGAGCGTCACCGCGTGGCGTGCCACCATCCGCTCCTTCAGATTCGCAAGAAGGAAGAGGTGGGCGCGTAAGCACATAGTCGTCTGATCTACTCCAGGGGACGCCCCCGGCCCGATTCGCTCGGGCCGGGGGCAATCGTATGCCTCCCCTGCTGCAAGGCGGGCGCGTATACCTGTGGGGCACGACCGAGTGGTCGTGCCCCACAGGTAATGCGTTGGGTTAGCACGTCACTTGGAGACGGCCTTCTTCAGCGTGGAGCCAGCGGAGAGCTTGACGCCGTAGCCAGCGGGGATCTTGATCTCTTCACCGGTGCGGGGGTTACGGCCCGTGCGAGCGGCGCGCTCGACGCGCTCGACGGAGAGGAGGCCGGTGACCTTGACGGCCTCGCCCTTAGCCAGGGACTCAACGAGGACAGCCTGGAAC
>SKEK01000066.1_pt1 | contig 69257 bp, 71 predicted proteins | sample 4826761 | NCBI WGS metagenome assembly SKEK01 (sample SAMN11008811, study PRJNA524170) | human gut metagenome | biome: Human fecal sample; material: Feces; isolation source: fecal sample from pouch patient p32 | host: Homo sapiens | place: Israel: Tel-Aviv | collected 2015-10-13 | reverse complement strand
TCAAATGGATATAATAAACGCTATGGTTTGTTCTATGTGGATTTTGAAACACAAAAACGTTATCCAAAAGCATCAGCTTACTGGTACAAACACATCAGCGATACAAAAATTGTAGAATAGGGGATTTAGAAAATGGATAAAAAAGAATTGCAAATGTAAAAAGTATGTTTAGGATTCTAATTTCTATATTAATCATGGAAAAACTGAGGAATTTTATGTTTAATCAATGATGTAACTTTAACTGATCACATTTATTGTGCTTACCAGTCTATTCAAGCAGGTAACTACCAAAGTAGTAAGTTGTCAGATGTTTCCAATGAGTATCCAATTGAATATCCAATTGAATATCCAATTGAATATCCAATTGAATATCAAATTGGTGAAGAAGCTCTTTCCATTTTCAAATCAAAATTATTTGATGGTTTTCCTGAGGACGAACTTGGAAGAATTGCTATTCATTTTATAAATGCCAAGAGAGAAGGGGAAGTGACTCCATCGTTTCAGATTAGTCGAACGAAGCATATTCTTGAATTAGTTAAGCAGGAATTGTCTCGAGACAATATTGAACGAACTCCACAGAATAGTAATTTCTATGATCGTTTCATGGTTCATCTAAGTTATTTTTTGGATTATATTGATCGATCTAGGAAAGATAATACGTCCTTGCTGGGAATGGAAGAACATCTAGAGGTTTCGTATCCTAAGGCTTTTGAAATAGGAAACAGAATCTATAATGTCATTGCAAGAGAAACAGAAGTGGATTTATTCCACAGTGAGCGAATTTATATCGTTCTTCATGTTTAACGTCTCTTGTAAAAATTTAATTTGCTCTATATCATTAAAATTATAAGGAGGAACTATTATGAATAGAGAAGAAGTCCAATTACTTGGCTTTGAAATTGTCGCTTATGCTGGTGATGCTCGTTCTAAACTTCTAGAAGCATTAAAAGCTGCTGAAGCTAGCGATTTTGCTAAAGCAGAAGCTCTTGTTGAAGAAGCAGCAAATTGCATTGCGGAAGCTCACAAAGCGCAAACATCTATGCTTGCTCAAGAAGCTGCGGGCGAAGAAATTCCATACAGCATCACAATGATGCACGGACAGGATCACTTGATGACAACCATTTTGTTAAAAGATGTGATTCATCATCTTATTGAATTATACAAAAGGGGAGCTAAATAATGAACAAACTCATTGAGCTTATTGAAAAAGGGAAACCATTCTTTGAGAGGATTTCTCGTAATAAATATTTGCGAGCGATTCGTGATGGTTTCATTGCAGGGATGCCTGTAATCTTATTCTCATCTATCTTCATCCTAATTGCGTATGTGCCAAATGCTTGGGGATTCCACTGGTCTAAAGATATTGAAACACTCTTGATGACTCCATATAACTATTCTATGGGCATCTTGGCCTTCTTCGTTGGTGGTACAACGGCTAAGGCTTTGACTGATTCAATGAACCGCGACCTTCCAGCAACCAACCAAATCAACTTCATTTCTACAATGTTGGCTTCTATGGTTGGATTCTTGCTCATGGCTGCCGAACCCGCTAAAGAAGGTGGATTCTTAACAGCATTCATGGGGACAAAGGGGTTGCTAACAGCCTTTATTGCTGCATTCGTTACTGTTAATGTTTACAAAGTCTGTGTGAAAAACAATGTGACTATCCGCATGCCGGACGAGGTTCCACCAAATATTTCACAAGTATTTAAAGACTTGATTCCATTTACATTGTCAGTTGTACTCTTGTATGCACTTGAATTAGTTGTGAAAGCAAGCCTTCATGTAACAGTTGCTGAATCAATTGGTACTCTTCTTGCTCCACTATTCTCAGCTGCAGACGGATACCTTGGTATTACTATCATCTTTGGTGCTTTTGCCTTCTTCTGGTTTGTAGGTATCCATGGTCCTTCAATCGTAGAACCAGCAATCGCTGCAATTACTTACGCAAATATTGATAACAACTTGCATTTGATTCAAGCTGGACAACATGCCGATAAAGTCATCACATCTGGTACTCAAATGTTTATCGTTACCATGGGTGGTACTGGTGCAACCTTGATTGTTCCATTCCTCTTCATGTGGTTGTGTAAATCAGAGCGTAACCGTGCAATCGGACGTGCATCTGTTGTTCCTACATTCTTCGGTGTAAACGAACCACTCTTGTTCGGTGCTCCAATTGTATTGAACCCAATCTTCTTTGTTCCATTTGTCTTTGCTCCAATTGCAAACGTGTGGATCTTCAAATTCTTCGTTGATACCTTGGGAATGAACTCATTCTCTGCTAACCTTCCATGGGTAACTCCTGGACCTCTTGGTATTGTTCTTGGTACGAACTTCCAAGTACTTTCATTCATCCTTGCTGCGCTATTAGTAGTAGTTGACGTGATCATTTACTATCCATTCGTTAAAGTTTACGATGAACAAATTCTTGAAGAAGAACGTTCAGGTAAATCAAACGATAGCTTGAAAGAAAAAGTTGCTGCAAACTTTAACACTGCTAAAGCAGATGTTATTCTTGAAAAAGCTGGTGTGGAAGGCGAACCAGTTCAAAACAATATCACAAAAGAAACAAACGTATTGGTTCTTTGTGCCGGTGGTGGAACTAGTGGACTTCTTGCCAACGCTTTGAATAAAGCTGCTGAAGAATATGATGTTCCTGTGAAGGCTGCTGCTGGTGGCTACGGTGCTCACCGTGAAATGTTGCCAGAATTTGACCTTGTTATCCTTGCACCTCAAGTAGCTTCAAACTATGAAGATATGAAGGCTGAAACAGATAAACTTGGAATCAAATTGGCTAAGACTGAAGGAGCTCAATACATCAAGTTGACTCGTGATGGTAAAGGCGCTCTTGCATTCGTTCAAGAACAATTTCAATAATAAATAGATTTACTGTTGATTGAAGTGAGATGGAGAAGGATTGATCACTGACTCCTCTCCATCTTGCTTTGTTTCTATTTTATGATTGAGAAGGGGAAATTTATGTCAAAAACATTACCTAAAGATTTTATTTTCGGTGGCGCAACAGCAGCTTATCAGGCAGAAGGTGCTACACATACAGATGGAAAAGGTCCTGTTGCTTGGGACAAATACCTAGCAGATAACTATTGGTATACTGCTGAACCAGCGAGTGATTTCTACCATAAATATCCAGTAGACATACAGTTGGCTGAAGAATATGGCGTAAACGGAATCCGTATTTCTATTGCTTGGTCACGTATTTTCCCAACTGGCTATGGTGAAGTCAATCCAAAAGGGGTAGAATTCTATCATAAGTTATTTGCAGAATGTCATAAACGTCATGTAGAACCGTTTGTAACTCTTCACCACTTTGATACACCTGAAGCTCTTCACTCAAAGGGAGACTTCTTGAATCGTGAAAACATCGAACACTTTGTAGATTATGCTGCCTTCTGTTTTGAAGAGTTCCCAGAAGTCAACTACTGGACAACCTTCAATGAAATTGGCCCAATCGGTGATGGTCAATACTTGGTAGGTAAATTCCCACCAGGTATTCAATATGACCTTGCCAAAGTCTTCCAATCTCACCACAATATGATGGTTTCTCATGCACGTGCTGTGAAATTGTACAAAGGCAAAGGTTATACAGGTGAAATTGGGGTTGTTCACGCCCTTCCAACTAAGTATCCTTTGGATCCTAAAAATCCTGCAGACGTTCGTGCTGCTGAATTGGAAGATATCATCCACAACAAATTTATCTTGGATGCGACTTACCTTGGACACTACTCAGATGCAACCATGGAAGGGGTAAACCACATCTTATCAGTAAATGGTGGTAGCTTGGATCTTCGTGAGGAAGACTTTGCAGTCCTTGAAGCAGCTAAAGATTTGAACGACTTCCTTGGAATTAACTACTACATGAGTGATTGGATGGAAGCCTTTGATGGTGAAACTGAAATCATCCACAACGGTAAAGGTGAAAAAGGAAGCTCTAAATACCAAATCAAAGGTGTTGGACGTCGTGTGGCTCCTGACTATGTCCCTCGGACGGATTGGGACTGGATTATCTACCCTCAAGGTTTATATGACCAAATAATGCGTGTCAAGAAAGATTATCCAAACTACAAGAAGATCTACATCACTGAAAATGGACTTGGATACAAAGATGAATTTGTGGACAACACTGTTTACGATGATGGCCGTATTGATTATGTGAAACAACACTTGGAAGTATTGTCTGATGCGATTGCCGATGGTGCAAACGTAAAAGGATACTTCATCTGGTCATTGATGGACGTCTTCTCCTGGTCTAATGGTTATGAAAAACGTTACGGACTCTTCTACGTTGATTTCGATACACAAGAACGTTATCCTAAGAAATCTGCACATTGGTACAAGAAATTAGCTGAAACTCAAGTGATTGAATAACCTCACTTGAACGTATTCTATTTTGTTATCAGATATTCTAGAAAAGGTGGCTCTTTGCCACCCACTACAGTTGACAAAGAGCTGAACTTTGAAGTCGTAGAACTAAAGATGTTTAGAGGCATTGTAGCCAATATCGGCTAAGCCTTTAAAAACGGTAGCTCTATGATTGCGGACAGGTTGGCAAAGTGGCAAAGGAAAACTATCTATAATGGCTAGTTTATCAGATGGAAGCATTTCACTCATAGCTTTTCGGATTAATTGGACGAGCCAAATCAATTGTTTTGACCGACGATTGAAATGACCTCTTTCTAGTAGCTGTCCACAAGGAAAGAGGTGGCAGATGCTGTAGAAATGACGCTGTGACGTTATGCCTAGTTCAGCCTGTAACAAGAGCAAGATAAGAATTGATTCATCTGAAACTTTGGCTAAACTAACATTACGCCGATGTTTGAAGGAATTTGGACAGTAGTTTTGGTAGAAGTGATGACAAATTTGTGATAATTGCTGTACATTCCATTGTAAATGATGAGATTTAGCAGTATACTGCAAGTGGCTCATTTGGACTAACCTCCTATATGTTTCATAACTTACGCTATTTTGAAATGAACTAGCACCACGAGTAAAAGGTATCCTAGTAGCCTTTATCACTGTTAATGTTTATAAATTCTGTGTGCTTCATGACATCACCATCAAGATGCCAAAAGAAGTACCTGGTACTATTTCTCAAACATTAAAAAAGTTGTTGTGGTTGAAACAGCTTATGCCAATACTCTTGGCAATCTTGACCAAAAGACAAATGCTGTCACAGCAACAGAAGAAGCAGCAGCTGGTTACAAAGCTAGCCAAGATGGTTAGTACGAATTTTTGACAGATTTAGTTGATAAGATTAAAGATGTCAAAAATAACAATGGACTTGGTTTCTTCTATTGGGAACCACTCTGGTATAACGGTAACGTCTCATGGGCTACGCAAGTGGGTATGTCATATCTTGGCATTTCAGATATGACAGGTAACGAATGGGAAAATCAAGCTGTCTTCGATTTCCAAGGAAATGCTTTACGTGGCATCAAAGCCTTTAATTACTCTAATCTAACAAATCTCCTTCAAAACAATAGCTTTGAATGGGACGGTTATACCGAAAGTCCATCATATTGGAATGTTTGGAAAAATGGCCAAATTTCTGGGATTAAGACCGAAGTTTATGATAATACGCGTTATAAACTCAGCTTCTGGTCAGACAAAGCATATGAAAGTTCTATCTATCAAACAGTAGGAAATCTCAGCCCAGGTACTTACAAATTAAGCATCGATGCTATGGGTGGTACAAGTCTTGAAAATGCAGAACTTTATATCAAAAACTACGGTGGCAACGAACAAAAAATCTCTCTCAAAGATTCAAATACTTGGAAAACCTATACCAGTGACAACATTCAAATCACAAACGGACAGTGTGAAGTTGGCGCTTACGTCAAATCATCTGCCAACAAATGGTTAAACATTGATAACGTCCGACTTGTTAAAGTTGATGAAGAAAAACTCCCCCAAGAACTTAGTTCTGGGGGAGATTTCTGTTTTATTTTTTCAGCGCTCTTCGGTAATGGCTTGGGCTTTGTCCGAAATGTTTTTTGAAAGCCTTGCTGAAGGCGAGAGCGTCTGGAAAGCCTACAGCGTTTGCGATTTCTGATATGTGAAAAGTCGTGCTGGTAAGTAAATCAACACTTTTTTCCATACGGATTTGGATGAGATAATCCTTGAGAGAATAATCTGTTTCTTCTTTGAAAATCTTGTACAAGTAGGAGCGATTTAGATTGAGCTTTTTTGCAATCTCACTGATTTTTAATGGATTTCCATATTGTGTGTGAATGATTTTTTTAGCTTGCTTGATGTAATTTTGAATCAAAATACTGCTATCAGACATTGCTTTGCTTGGAAATTCTTCTATTAGAAACGCTAGCAATTTGTAAAGTTCAGCAATCAGCTGAAGCTCTGTAATGTCATCGAGTTTTTGATCACGGAATTGTGTTAATTTGACTAGCTGATCGAGGATTTTAGAGTTGAGCGTTGAATGACAAAAATAGTGTTCAAGAAGTTGTGTTTTATTTAAGATGCTTTCAGCTTTTGAGCCACTAAATCCAACCCAAAGATAAGTCCAAGGGTGCTTGCTATCTGCTTGGTAGAAGGTCACTTTTCCTTTTGGCAAAATGAACATATCACCTGTTTTAAGTTCGGTCGTTGTGCCATCAATTTTGAAAGTTCCCTTGCCATCAACAATGAAATGAAGGACGTAGTTATCCCTAACAGTAGGTCCAAAAGAGTAGTTTTTATCACAAATCTCAGCACCATAATGGTCGACGTTCAGGTCAAAATTATTCGTGCCAAATTCGTTGTAGGTATTTAGAACATTCAAAGTATCAACTCCTTTATAAACAACATTTTACCATATTTGCCCAACATGATACCATTCAAGAGGTAACTAAATGATGGTAAAATTTTAGTAAACAAAGGGAGGAATTATCATGGGAATTCGCATCGAAGGGAATCTTTTTTACATTCAAAGTAAAGAGATGTCAATGATTATCGAAAATAAAGAAGGGGATTTGCTTCTTCGTCATATTGGAGGCAAAATCGCCAAATATCACGGCTCAAACGCGATTTTGGAGAAGGACCACGCTTTTTCAGGAAATCCAACTCCAGATAACCGCACCTTTAGTTATGATACACAACGCCAAGTTTTTGGCGTTCATGGATTCGGAGATTTCCGACAACCATCTCTAAAAATAGCACACGCTAATAACGAATTGACACAATTTAAGTTAACATCTAGTGAGATTTTACATGGTGCAAAAGAAGCAACAGGATTACCTAATCCACATTCAACAGAAGATGCCGAAACTTTAGTTTTGACACTTGAAGACAAAGTCGCTTCGCTAGAATTAAAACTTTACTACACTGCTTATGCTGATTGCAGCACTATTTCAACTCATGCTGAGGTTCGAAATTTATCAGATAAAGCAGTTGTTATCAATCGTGTTTTGTCAACCATGCTTGATGTGCCAGCTTCTGCTTATGATGTGGTGACATTGCAAGGTGCTTATGCACGTGAAAAAACGGTTCGTCGTCAAAAAGTTGAACAAGGTATTTTCACAGTTGCTTCAAATCGCGGTGCTTCAGGTCATTCCCATACACCTGCCATGATTTTATGTGACCACACAGCAACAGAAGATGCTGGTCAGGCTTTAGCTCTTCAACTGCTTTACAGCGGTAATTTCCAAGCTTTTGTCCAAAAAAATCAATTGAACGAAGTTCGTTTAGGTATCGGAATCAACGATGATAATTTTGCTTGGCAACTATCAGCTGGCGATAGCTTTGAAACACCAGTGGCTTTGATAACCTTTTCAAATCATGGTCTTGGAAAACTTACTCAAGAAAGTCAATTGTTCATTCAAGATCACATCATGCCAAAACAATTTGCACATGCTGAACGTCCAATTCTCATTAACAATTGGGAAGCGACTTATTTTAATTTCAAAAAAGAAAAATTACTTGATTTAGCTGACGAAGCAAGCAAACTTGGTATCGAGCTTTTTGTTCTTGATGACGGTTGGTTTGGTAATCGATTTGATGATAATCGTGCGCTTGGTGACTGGGTTGTCAACGAAGAAAAACTCGGTGGACCTCTGAATGATTTGATTGCTGAGGTGCATGCCAAAGGTTTGAAATTTGGTTTGTGGTTTGAACCAGAAATGATTTCTGTTGATAGTGATCTTTATCGTGCGCATCCAGATTGGGCTATTCAAGCTGAAGGTCGTGGTCATACTTATTCTCGTAATCAATTGGTGCTCAACCTTGCAAATCCTGATGTCGTAGCCTACATCAAGGCAGCTATTGATAAGATTTTGACAGAAAATACTATTGATTATGTTAAATGGGATTATAACCGTAACATCACAAATATCGGAAATGGTGATACTTATCTTGCGACCCAAATGCAATCTCATGATTACATGCTAGGTTTGTATGATTTGGTGTCTTATTTGACAGAAAAGCATAGTAACATTCTCTTTGAATCTTGCTCAGGTGGTGGTGGTCGAAATGACCTTGGTATGATGCGCTATTTCCCACAAGTTTGGGCTAGTGACAATACTGATGCCATTTCACGTTTGCCAATTCAATACGGCTCAAGTTACCTTCACCCAACCATTTCAATGGGCTCTCACGTATCAGCAAGTCCTAATCACCAAATGGGTCGCACAACACCGATTGAAACTCGCGGTAATGTTTCCATGATGGGAAATCTTGGCTATGAACTTGATTTGACAAGCTTGCCAGAAAGTGACAAAGAAGTAATTGCTGCTCAGGTTGCACACTACAAAGACATTCGACCAGTTGTCCAATTTGGAAAACAATATCGCCTCATCAATCCAGAAGCAGGTTCAAACGAAGCAGCGGTTCAATTTGTTTATGAAGATAAGGTTGTCGTGACTTACGTTCGTACACTTTCAACGATTGAAACAATTGAAACAACACTTAAGCTGAAAGGTTTGGAAGAAGAAGCTCTTTACTGCTTGCAAGGAACAGACCAAGTTTACTCAGGAGCAGAGCTCATGTACGCGGGCCTCATAGCGATTCTCCCACAAGGTGATTACCTCAGCAAACAATACTATTTCGTGAAACAATAAGGAGGTTTTCCATGAAATGGCCTAAACGATTAATAGTGACTGGAGTGGCAATGTTGACAGCGGCAGCTGCTTTGACATTGACAGCTTGTTCAAAAAACAGTGATTCCTCTAATGATGGCAAGGTAACTATCGAATATTTCAACCAAAAAACAGAAATGGTTGATACGCTAAAAGAAATCATTAAGGATTTTGAAAAAGAAAATCCAAAAATCCATGTCAAAATGACCAGTGTGCCAAGTGCTGGTACTGTTCTAAAAACACGTATGCTTGCAGGTGATGCTCCGGATGTCATTAACATTTACCCTCAGAACGTTGATTTTAAAGAGTGGGCAAAAGCAGGTTACTTTGAGAATATGACTGGAAAATCATATCTTAAAAACATCAAAAATCATTACGAAAAAAATTATGCTGTCAACGGCAAAATTTATAGCGTCCCGCTATCAGCCAACGTTTCAGGGATTTATTTTAACAAGACAAAATTTGAAGAATTAGGCCTCAAAGTTCCAGAAACTTGGGATGAATTTGAAACACTTGTTAAACAGATTAAAGCTGACGGCGAAACCCCGTTTGCGCTTGCTGGTAGTGAAGGTTGGACTTTAAATGGCTATCACCAACTAGCTTATATCAGTGTGACTGGCAGCGGTGATAAGGCAAATGATTATCTTCGTTTTTCTCCGGTGAATTCTATTTCAACAGATGACAAAGAAGTAAAAAATGTCTTGAAACGTCTTGATTTATTGGCTGAAAAAGGAAATCAACAAACTAACTGGGAAGGGGCTTCTTATAATGATTCTGTTGTAGCCTTTGCGACTGAAAAAGCTTTAATGTTACCTGGCGGTTCATGGGTATTAGCAGCGATTAAGCAACAAGACCCTAAATTTGACATCTCAACCTTTGCCTTTCCTGGGAATGAAGTTGGTCAAGAAGTGACTGTTGGTGCAGGTGATTTGGCTTTGTCTATCTCATCAGCAAGCAAACACAAAAAAGAGTGCGAAAAATTCATTTCTTATATGGCTTCAGCTAAAGCAATGCAAAAATATTATGACGTCGATGGCTCACCAGTATCTGTAAATGGTGTGGTTGAAGATGAGAACTCTCCCCTTGCTCCGCTTTATCGATTAGCTTTTACAGATAAGCACTATGTTTGGCTGGGTGAAAATTGGACAAGCGAAGAAGACTTCTGGAGTTTGACAGCCAATTATTTGATGAGCGAAGATGCTAAGCAATATACAGATGAATTAAATGCCTTTTTCAATCCGATGAAAGCCGATGTGACGAAGTAGGAGGAAACTAGAATGCGAAAATTTTTAAATAAATATTGGGGCTGGGTGTTCTTGATTGTTCCCTTGATTTTACAAGCAATTTTCTTCTATTTCCCAATGATTCAAGGTGCTTTCTACAGTTTTACAAACTGGACTGGATTGACTTACAATTTTGATTTTGTTGGTGTCAACAATTATAAAATCTTGCTAACGGATACCAAATTCTTTAAAGCTCTTGGCTTTACTTTGATTTTGACCATTGCGTTAATTGTCGGTGAAATTGTGATTGGTATCTGGGTGGCGCGTGCTTTGAATACTAAAATCAAAGGTCAAACGTTCTTTAGAGCTTGGTTCTTTTTCCCAGCTGTTTTGTCAGGGTTGACAGTGTCTTTGATTTTTAAACAAGTTTTTAACTATGGTTTGCCTGCTATCGGCGAAGCTTTGAATATTGAATGTTTAAAAACAAGTCTTTTAGGAACAACTGGCGGTGCTGTTTTTGCAGCAATCTTTGTTATGTTGTGGCAAGGTGTTGCCATGCCGATTATTCTCTTCCTATCTGGTCTTCAAACCATTCCAAGTGAAATCACAGAAGCGGCAGCAATCGATGGCGCAAATAGCAAACAAACGTTCTGGAACATTGAATTACCATATCTGTTACCAAGTATTTCTATGGTCTTTATCATGGCACTAAAAGGTGGCTTAACAGCTTTTGACCAAATCTTTGCTTTGACTGGTGGTGGACCAAGTAATTCAACAACATCAATCGGACTTTTGGTTTACAATTATGCCTTTTCAAGTAACCAATACGGTTATGCTAACGCAATTGCCTTGATTCTTTTTGCCATCATTGTTCTTGTTTCAGTGTTGCAACTTAAATTATCAAGTCGTTTTGAAGTATAGGAGTGAGAGATGAAAAAAGAAGAACGTTATAATACTTTTTGGAAATATGTGCTCTTAATTGCGGGTTCAATTCTGATTTTGATTCCTTTATTAGCAACTGTCTTTAGTTCGTTTAAGACAACTAAGGATATCATGCAACATTTCTTTGCTTTTCCAAATCCTGTCACTCTAAGCAACTACACACGCTTGCTTGCTGATGGCATCGGACATTATTTCTTAAATTCAACGATTATCACCGTTGTATCAGTGATTTTGGTGACTTTATTTATTCCTGCGGCTGCTTATTCAATTGCTCGTAATATGAGCAAAAAACGAGCTTTCAATATCATGTACAGTTTGTTGATTTTGGGAATTTTTGTGCCATTTCAAGTTATCATGATTCCAATCACAGTGATGATGAGTCGACTTGGCTTGACTAATATTTGGGGTTTGATTATCTTGTACTTAACATATGCTGTACCACAAACCTTATTCTTGTATGTCGGATACATCAAGTTAAGTGTTCCTGACAGTTTGGATGAAGCAGCTGAGATTGATGGTGCTGATAAATTCACAACTTATCGCAAAATCGTCTTTCCAATGTTAAAACCAATGCACGCTACAACTTTGATTATCAATGCACTTTGGTTTTGGAATGACTTCATGCTTCCACTCTTGATGCTGAATAAATCATCAGACTCTTGGTCATTGCCACTTTTTCAATACAACTACACAGGACAATACCTCAGCGACTACGGACCAAGCTTTGCATCATACGTCGTTGGTATTATTACTATCACAATCGTTTACCTCATTTTCCAAAAACATATCATTTCAGGAATGAGCAACGGCGCAGTGAAATAAGGAGTCGACGCAGTGTCATTAAGACACAAGGAGGCTCATCTTTTTCACCCAGCCTGTAGCCCGAGTTCAACTTTTGCTGGGTGCTAAAATCCAAAAGGGTAAAGGAGTAACTATGACAATACAAAATAAAACAATGCTTATTACTTACTCAGATAGTCTGGGAAAGAATTTGAAAGAATTAAATGAAAATCTTGGCAAGTATTTTGGAGAAGCTGTCGGCGGGGTTCATCTTTTGCCATTTTTCCCGTCAACAGGTGACCGTGGTTTTGCGCCAGTCGATTATGATGAGGTTGATGCTGCATTTGGGGATTGGGATGACGTGAAGGCATTGGGTGAGAAGTATTATCTCATGTTTGATTTCATGATTAACCATATTTCTCGTCAATCAAAATATTACAAAGATTATCAGGAAAAGCACGAAGCTAGTGCTTACAAGGATATGTTTCTTAACTGGGATAAATTTTGGCCAGAAAATCGTCCGACACAAGCTGATGTGGATTTGATTTACAAGCGTAAAGACCGCGCACCAAAACAAGGAATTCACTTTGCGGACGGTTCAGTTGAGCATCTCTGGAACACATTTGGTGAAGAGCAGATTGACCTTGATGTGACAAAAGACGTGACCATGGATTTCATTCGAAAGACCATCGCGCATTTAGCTGAAAATGGTTGCGACCTTATTCGATTAGATGCTTTTGCTTATGCAGTTAAAAAATTAGATACTAATGATTTCTTTGTAGAACCAGAAATCTGGGAATTGCTTGATAAAGTCCGCAGCATTGCTGCGGAATCTGGTACAGAGTTGCTTCCAGAAATTCATGAGCACTATTCAATCCAGTTTAAGATCGCTGAGCACGATTACTATGTTTATGATTTTGCCCTTCCGATGGTGGTTCTTTATAGCCTTTACAGCGGAAATGTTAATCGTTTGGCGAAATGGCTTAAAATGTCTCCCATGAAACAATTTACGACACTTGATACGCACGATGGTATTGGAGTTGTTGATGTCAAAGATATCTTGACGGATGAGGAAATTGATTACACGTCAAATGAACTTTATAAAGTAGGTGCCAACGTCAACCGAAAATATTCAACAGCCGAGTATAATAATCTTGATATCTACCAAATCAATTCAACTTACTATTCTGCGCTTGGGGATGATGACAAGAAATATTTCTTAGCTCGTTTGATTCAAGCTTTCGCGCCAGGCATTCCACAAGTGTATTATGTTGGCTTTTTAGCTGGTAAAAATGATCTTGAATTGTTAGAAAAAACAAAAGAAGGTCGCAATATTAATCGTCATTATTATAGCAGTAGCGAAATTGCAGAAGAAGTCAAACGTCCAGTTGTTCAAGCTTTGCTAAAATTATTTACTTTCCGTAATCAATCGGCTGCTTTTGCCCTGGATGGCAGTATTGAAGTTGATGAACTTGATAGTCACACAATTCTTATTACACGCCGTAATCAAGGCAGTAGTGTTGTCGCACAAGCAAAGATTAATCTAAAAGATTTGACTTATCATATCACAGAAAACGGTCAAGAAATTACCTTTCTATAAAGCTAAAAGCAAGGGATTATCCTTGCTTTTCTCTGCATCTGGGTTTGAGCAATGCAAACGCTTGCGTGAAACAAAAGAAAAAGCTAAAATAGAGACAAAGAATTCTAAAATGAGGTGCGTTATGGAAAAACATTGGTGGCACAAAGCAACGATTTATCAAATTTATCCAAAATCTTTTAAGGACTCAAACGGTGATGGAGTTGGTGATTTAAAAGGAATTATCAGTAAGCTTGATTACCTGCAAAAGCTCGGAATTACAGCGATCTGGCTCTCTCCAGTTTACCAGTCTCCAATGGATGATAATGGCTATGACATTTCAAATTATGAGGCGATTGCTGATATTTTTGGCGATATGTCTGATATGGAAGAATTGCTAGAAGAGGCAAAAGCGCGTGGTATCCGCATCATTATGGACTTAGTGGTTAATCACACGTCAGATGAGCACGCTTGGTTTGTTGAAGCGCATGAAAATCCTGATAGTAAGTATCGTGATTTTTACATTTGGCGTGATAAACCTAATGAGCTCGATTCTATTTTTGGTGGCTCTGCTTGGGAATATGATGGCAAAACTGGGCAATATTATTTGCACTTTTTCAGCAAGAAACAACCTGATTTGAATTGGGAAAATCCGCTGTTACGCCAGTCTGTTTATGATATGATGAATCGCTGGATTGACAAAGGTATTTCTGGTTTTCGTATGGACGTGATTGACATGATTGGGAAGATTCCTGACCGCTTAATCTCAAATAATGGTCCAAAATTGCACGACTACCTTAAAGAAATGCACCAAAAAACTTTAGCCGGAAAAGATTTGTTAACGGTTGGTGAAACTTGGGGAGCAACTCCGGAAATTGCTAAGAAGTATTCATCGCCAGCTGAGAAAGAATTGTCCATGGTATTTCAATTTGAGCATATCGGTCTTCAACACAAGCCAAACGCTTCAAAATGGGAATACGAAAAAGAGCTAAATGTTCCTGCTCTCAAAGCTATTTTCAACAAATGGCAGACAGAACTGGAGCTTGGTCAAGGCTGGAATTCCCTTTTCTGGGACAATCATGATTTGCCGCGCGTGCTTTCTATCTGGGGTGACACTGACGATTATCGTGAAAAATCAGCCAAGGCGCTAGCCATTTCCTTACACTTGATGCGAGGAACGCCTTACATCTACCAAGGAGAAGAAATCGGCATGACTAACTATCCTTTCAAAGATTTGGGAGAAATTGATGATATCGAGTCACTAAATTTTGCCAAAGAAGCCCTTGAAAATGATAAGACACCAGAAGAAGTCATGGATAGCATTCGCATGATTGGACGTGACAATGCTAGAACACCGATGCAATGGGATAATGGCAAGAATGCAGGATTTTCAACAGCTGATAAAACTTGGTTACCAGTTAATCCCAATTACACAGAAATTAATGTACAAGCAGCTCTAGACAATCCAGATTCTATTTTCTACACTTACCAAAAACTCATCAAACTTCGCAAAGAAAACGATTGGTTGATTGATGCGGATTTTGAACTTTTGGATACAGAAGATAAGGTTTTTGCTTATCTTAGAAAAACAGCAGATAAAACTTATTTAGTAGTCGCAAACTTATCAAATCAAGTCCAAGCCTTTGAAACAACTCTTTCTTATCAAGAAACTATCATCAGTAACACCTCAGAGTTAATAGATTTTGAAAATCATGAACTCCAACCATGGGATGCTTTCTGCGTAAAAGTTGGGTAGTAAAAAACAGTTCCTAATTAGGAGCTGTTTTTAGGTTTATTTTGTGCTATCACGTAAAGTCAAGTTGGTAGCTAGTCTTGTCATTGTTGGGACGGTGTGGCGTTTGATAAGTTGGCGATTTAAGATATCAACAGCTGTGCGTCCCATTTCTTCAGTATAGACTGTGATACTGGATAGAGCAGGAAAGACCTGCTTCGTTAGAGATGTGTCATTGAAAGAAATGAGGCTGACGCGGTCAGGAACAGCAATATTAGCTTCTTGAAGCGCACGAAGGGCACCTATGGCTAGAGTGTCATTTGCAACAAAGAAAGCTTGTGGAAGGTCGTCGCCCAATTTTTCGATAGCTTCTTTCATCAAAGCGTATCCTGATGGGGCAGAAAAATCTCCTACAAAGACATAGTCAGGGTTATAGAGATTATTTTCGTAAGCATAGTTTTTAAAGGTACGGAAACGTTGGTCGACAATGAGTTCTTTTTGGTCAGTTGTACGTTCTTCCCCAGCAATCATCCCGATTTTAGTAAATCCTTTTTTCATGAAATAATCGAGAACCTTGACAACGGCGTTATCAAAATCCGTAGTGACGCAAGGGTGACCAGCATTTAAAGTATCACTATCAACGAAAACTAGGTTTTTTGAATGATTTTCTAGACTGTGAATTTGTTGGTCTGAAAATTTACCAATAGCGATAATCCCGCTAACACTTTCTGAAATCGTTAGAATGTCATTGTTAAAATAGCGTACAACGTCATAACCCAGTTCTTGAGCACGTTTTTCAAGACCAATACGAATGCTGTAATAGTAAAGGTCGTTTAGTTCTTCTTGTTCGCTATACCATTGGACAATGGCAATCTTTTGACGTTCTTGTGTGATGTTTGTGTTGCGTTTGTGTTTTTCGTAACCTAATTCTTCAGCAACTGTCAAAATACGGTGACGTGTCTCTTCACCAACTGAGAGGGTTTTATCTTTATTAAGGACACGTGAGACGGTCGCTGACGAAACATTTGCTAGCTTTGCGATATCTTTTAATGTAGCCATAGGTCATCCCTTCTTTCTTGATAGTATTATATCACATCATTAGGAAAAATAAAACTTTTAAGTAAAACTTTAGTAAATATCATTGACTTGTTTTAACTAAGACAGTAAAATGAAACCGTAATCATAATAAAGCAATAAAAAAGGAGACCCTCATGAATACGAAAGAACTTAATCAAGCTTTTATTAATGTTTTTGGAACAGAAGCCGATGCTACATTTTTCTCACCAGGTCGTATTAATCTAATTGGTGAACACACTGACTACAACGGTGGTCACGTATTCCCTGCAGCTATCACTCTTGGAACATACGGGGCAGCTCGTAAACGTGATGATAAAGTTTTACGTTTTTATTCAGCTAACTTTGATGATTTAGGTATTATTGAAGTGTCACTTGATAATCTTACTTTTGATATGAAAGATAGCTGGACAAATTATCCAAAAGGTGTCATTAAATTCTTGCAAGAAGCTGGTCACAAAATTGATAGTGGTTTTGAACTTTACGTCAACGGTAATATTCCAAATGGTTCTGGCTTGTCATCATCAGCCTCACTAGAACTTTTGGTCGGTATCGTAGCCGAAGAATTATTTGACCTTGAAGTTGAACGTTTAGACTTAGTAAAAATTGGTAAACAAACAGAAAATAAATTTATCGGAGTAAATTCTGGTATCATGGACCAATTTGCCATCGGTATGGGTGTTGACAAACAAGCTATCTACCTTGATACAAATACATTAGAATATGAACTTGTTCCACTTGATCTTGGTGACAATGTCATTGTCATCATGAATACTAATAAACGTCGTGAGCTTGCTGATTCAAAATATAACGAACGTCGTGCAGAATGTGAAAAAGCAGTAGAAGAACTTAACCAAGTGCTTGATATCAAGACATTGGGTGAACTTGATTTGCAAAGTTTTGACGAATATAGCTATCTTATTAAAGATGAAAATCGTCTCAAACGTGCCCGCCATGCTGTCTGGGAAAATCAACGTACCCTTCAAGCCAAAGAAGCTTTGATGGCTGGTGAACTTGAAAAATTTGGTCGTTTGGTGAATGCCTCACATGTCTCACTTGAGCATGATTATGAGGTAACAGGTATCGAACTTGATACCCTTGCTCACACTGCTTGGCAACAAGAAGGAGTTCTCGGAGCTCGTATGACAGGAGCGGGATTCGGTGGCTGCGGTATTGCCATTGTTGCTAAAGATAAAGTTGATGAATTTACTAAAAACGTTGGGCAAGTTTACACTGAAACAGTTGGTTATGCGCCAGCTTTCTACATTGCTGAAATCGCTGGTGGTTCACGTGTCTTATCTAGAAAATAATTAAGATTAGAGAGATAAAATGAAACTTTTAGATACTTTTGTCGCTAAGGTAATTGAAGCAAGCGACTATACAGAAGATGATATGTTTTACTTGCGTAACCGTGTCCTAGCCCTTGTGGGTGAGGATGGAGCAGAGCAAGAAACGCAAAAAACAGATTTAATTGCTCTCAAAGAAGAGTTGGTTGACTTAGCTGTAAAAAATGGCAAAGTCGGCGAATTAATGGCAGAAAAAGATTGCTTGGGTGCTGAATTGATGAACTTCATCACACCAATCCCGAGTCAGGTGAATCGTCGTTTCTGGGACACTTATGATAAATCTCCTCAACAAGCTGTCGCAGATTTTTATGACCTAAGCAAACGTAATGACTACATTAAAATCGCTGCAATTGCCAAAAATATTGCCTTTACGACGCCGTCACAATACGGTGATATTCAGATTACGATTAATTTATCAAAACCTGAAAAAGACCCTAAAGCAATTGCTGCTGCTAAGTTAACCAAGGCATCTTCTTATCCAAAATGTCAGTTATGTATGGAAAATGAAGGCTATCAAGGTCGAATTAATCACCCAGCGCGTGCTAATCACCGCATCATTCGCTTGAATCTTGGCGATGAAAAATGGGGCTTCCAATACTCACCATATGCCTATTTTAATGAACATTGCATTATCCTAAATACTGAGCATGTGCCGATGGTTATCAGTAAAAATACTTTTGCGCAGTTGCTTGATATTGTCGATATTTTCCCAGGTTACTTTGCTGGGTCAAATTCAGACTTGCCAATCGTCGGTGGGTCAATCTTGACACACAATCACTATCAAGGTGGTTGTCATGTCTTTCCAATGGAAATAGCCGAGCTGGACAATGAATTTCATTTTAAAGGTTATTCTGATGTGACAGCAGGTATTGTCAAATGGCCAATGTCAGTGCTTCGTTTACGTAGTCAAAACAAGGCACGCTTGGTTGAGTTGGCTGAAAAAATTCGTTTGGCATGGCGCGACTATTCTGACGAAAGTGTTGATGTATTAGCTTATACCGGCGACACACCACATCACACAGTTACTCCAATTGCACGCAAACGTGATGGTCAATTTGAACTGGATATCGTTCTTCGAGACAATCACACGACAGCTGAATTTCCAGACGGTGTTTATCATCCACATGCTGATGTGCAACACATTAAAAAGGAAAATATTGGACTTATCGAAGTTATGGGGTTAGCTATTTTACCGCCACGTCTGAAAGATGAATTGCTAGAAGTTGAAAAATATCTTTTGAACCAGTATAATGAAATCGCTGACTATCATAAAGATTGGGCAGATGAGATTAAAAAACGTACGGATATTACGGCTGATACAGTGCATAATATTGTACAAGAAGAAGTTGGACACGTTTTTGTTCGTGTTCTAGAAGATGCCGGTGTTTACAAACGTGATGAAAAAGGTCAAAAAGCCTTTATGCGTTTTGTAAATAGCATTGGGTTAGAATAGGAGAAATAAATGTCAATTTTGGTGCTTGGTGGAGCTGGCTACATCGGCTCTCACATGGTTGATCGTTTAATTGAAAAAGGTGAAGAAAAAGTTGTTGTTGTCGATAGTTTGGTGACAGGACACCGTGCAGCGGTTCATCCTGACGCAAAATTCTATCAAGGAGATCTTGCTGATCAAGATTTCATGCGTAAGGTTTTCACAGAAAATCCTGATGTGGATGCTGTCATTCACTTTGCAGCTTATTCATTGGTTGCAGAATCAATGGAAAAACCATTGAAATACTTTGATAACAACACTGCTGGCATGATTAAATTGCTTGAAGTGATGAATGAATTTGGTGTTAAATACATTGTTTTCTCATCAACAGCAGCAACTTATGGTATTCCAGATGAGCTTCCAATCAAAGAAACAACACCACAACGCCCAATCAATCCATACGGTGAAAGTAAACTCATGATGGAAACTATTATGAGATGGGCTGACCAAGCTTATGGCATTAAGTTTGTCCCACTTCGTTATTTCAATGTTGCTGGTGCTAAACCAGATGGTTCTATCGGTGAAGACCATGGACCAGAAACACACTTGTTGCCAATTATTTTGCAAGTAGCACAAGGTGTTCGTGAAAAAATCATGATTTTTGGTAATGATTACAACACACCGGATGGTACAAATGTGCGTGACTACGTTCACCCATTTGACTTGGCAGATGCTCATTTACTTGCTGTAAAATATCTTCGCGAAGGTAATCAATCAACAGCCTTTAACCTAGGTTCTTCAACTGGTTTTTCAAACCTTCAAATCCTTGAAGCAGCTCGTAAAGTAACTGGTAAAGAAATTCCAGCTGAACTTGCAGACCGTCGCCTTGGTGACCCAGATACGCTTATCGCATCATCAGATAAAGCGCGTGAAGTCCTTGGTTGGAAACCTCAATTTGACGATATTGAAAAAATCATTGCATCTGCTTGGGCATGGCACTCAAGCCATCCAAATGGATACAACGACTGTTAATATGACATAAATCTAGTCTGAGACATTTGTCTCAGGCTTTTTGTGCATTGTATAGAATGATATGAAAAAGGATGAGATTATGAAAGTGATTAGCACGAATTGCTTAGATGACAAGCAGAGACTGGCTGCTGAAAAATTGATTAGAGAGGTTCAAGATTTTGATGAGACACACCGCATTCCCTACTTATCCAATAATCTTAATTTTGACCAAAAAATGCCAGCTTTCTTTTTAGCTTATGAGAAGAATCAACTTGGGGGTGTTGACAGTCTATGCTGATGAGCCAGACGAGGCAGAAGTTGCTATTTTGGTTCACCCAAATTATCGACGCTTAGGGTACGCTAAAGAATTGTTTCATGTTTTCCGTGAAACCATGAAAGAGTACCACCTGAATTTTACGGTAATGTCGGAGCGAGCTTTCTTAGCAAAACAGCCAGATATGCTGGCTAATCTTGACATGACTTTAGAAGATGATTTTGAGTATTGGCTTAGTCGACAACGAAAGGCCTATTTGCTTGAAAAGCGTGATGACTTGTTGGTTACCAAAGCTAGTAGAGAACACTTTGAAGCTATTGCAGACTTTCAAGCGAAAGCTTTCGATGAATCTTATGATGTTACCTTATGTTACGCCAAAGAGGCTTTGGTTGATGAAACTGGAAAACTTTATATCGTGATGAAAGACGAGAAAGTTGTTGCTTCTTGCACGGTGGATTTTAGCACGACTTATAATTACCTTTATGGTTTAGTAGTTTCTGAAGGATATCGCGGCCAAGGGATTGGAACTTATTTTATGAAAGTGCTTGTCAATGACTTGTTAGCTGAAAACGATAAGGCTTTTCAAATTGCAGTTGAATCAGATAATTTAGCTGCTAAACGTCTTTATGAAAACTTAGGTTTTGAAGAACGGACGTAGGTTGTTTACGCTAAGATGACTGACGCTAGTAAACTTTGGAAGTTTTAACGGTCATTTCTTGCGTTGTTAAATGTAATTTGGTATAGTTGTCATTAAGCTTATATTTATGGAGGATTCTTATGCCAACAGTTATTATGTTGCTCGTTATGGTTGGTTTGATTTGGTTCATGCAACGTTCTCAAAAGAAACAAGCACAAGCCCGTCAAGATCAACTTAAAGCATTGCAAAAAGGTGATGAAATCGTAACAATCGGTGGTCTTTACGGTGTTGTTGATGAAGTTGACACTGCTAACCAAAAAATGGTTTTGGATATCGATGGTGTTTATCTAACATTTGAACTTGGTGCTTTAAAACGTGTTGTTAACAGAGCTGAACAAGAGGTTGTTGAAGAAGTAGTTGAAGAAACAACTGAAGCAGCTCAAGATACTGCCGTTGAAAGTGAAGACTAATCATAGAAATTACCAGATGAGAAATCATCTGGCTTTTTTTATGCCAATATTCCCTAAAAGCCATCAATTAAGTAGAGAAAAAATGGCTATTTTATGGTAAAATATTATGATGAGTATGCTTTTAAGGAAATTGTATGTTTAAATTTAATTTTAGAAAAAAGAAAGAGGCTGTAAGCCTTGACAAAATTCCAAATCATATTGGAATTATTATGGACGGAAACGGTCGTTGGGCTAAGAAACGCATGCAACCACGTGTCATGGGACACAAGGCTGGTATGGATGCTTTGCAGGATGTGACGATTGCTAGCTCAGAACTTGGTGTAAAAGTTTTGACAGTCTACGCTTTCTCAACAGAAAACTGGTCACGACCCGAGGACGAAGTCAAATTCATTATGAACTTACCCGTTGAGTTCTTCGATAAATATGTCCCTGAATTGGACGCTAATAATGTCAAAGTTCAAGTTATTGGTGAGACAAATTGTTTGCCAAAAGCAACTTTTGATGCGATGAAACGTGCTTGCGAACAAACGAAGCACAATTCTGGTCTTATTTTGAATTTTGCGCTTAACTATGGCGGTCGTTCAGAAATTACAGAAGCGGTTAAAAATATTGCCCAAGAAGTGCTTGAAGCAAAAATCAGCCCAGATGATATTACAGAAGATGTGATTTCGAATCATTTGATGACGAATCACTTGCCGTACTTGTATCGTGATCCGGATCTGATTATTCGAACAAGTGGTGAACTTCGTCTTAGTAATTTTCTACCATGGCAATCAGCATATAGTGAATTTTACTTCACACCTGTTTTATGGCCTGATTTCAAAAAAGACGAGTTGATTAAGGCGATTGCTGAGTACAATCAACGCCATCGCCGTTTTGGTGGAATCTAGAAAGGAAATATCATGAAACAACGTGTGATTTGGGGAGCGATTGCCCTATTGATTATGCTGCCGTTTCTATTGCATGGAGGCCTATCGTTTCAAGTCTTTGTAGGCTTTTTAGCAATGGTTGGTGTGGCAGAAATGTTACGTATGAAACATCTTGAATTTTTCTCAATTGAAGGTGTTTTGTCAATGCTTGGTGCCTTTGTTTTGACAGTGCCTTTGGATAACTACTTTACATCACTACCGATAGATTCTAACTTTGCCGTCTATGGGTTGTTGGTTTTCTTGCTTTTGGCAGGAACAGTTATCAATTGTGATGATTATTCATTCGATGATGTCTCTTATCCGATTGCAGCTAGCCTTTATGTGGGAATTGGTTTCCAAAACTTGGTCAATGCTCGTATGGGTGGCTTAGATAAAGTGCTCTTTGCTTTATTTATTGTATGGGCAACTGATATCGGTGCTTATATGATTGGTCGTCGTTTTGGTCAACGTAAATTGATGCCGAAAGTTTCTCCAAATAAAACTATCGAAGGTAGTCTTGGCGGGATTGCTTGCGCTGTTGTCGTTTCATTTATCTTTATGTTGATTGATAAAGCTGTTTACGCTCCGCACAATCTCTTTGTTATGTTAATTTGCGTTATTTTGTTTAGTATTTTTGGTCAATTCGGTGATTTGGTTGAAAGTGCGATTAAACGTCATTTTGGCGTTAAAGATTCTGGAAAACTTATCCCTGGTCATGGTGGTATCCTAGACCGCTTTGATTCAATGATTTTTGTTTTCCCAATTATGCATCTATTTGGTCTTTTTTAATTGAGTTGTTTGGCAATGGCCACAAACTTTTGGAGTTTGCTTACTAGTGAATGGTTATTAGGATAATAATGTTACTGGTATAGAGAGGAGCAAAATGCTAGGAATTATAACGTTTATTATTGTTTTTGGGATCTTAGTTATTGTCCACGAATTTGGTCACCTATATTTTGCTAAAAAAGCAGGTATCTTAGTGAGAGAATTTTCTATCGGGATGGGCCCGAAAATCTTTTCTCATTTTGATAAGGAAGGGACAGCTTATACGTTTCGTATTCTTCCTTTAGGTGGTTATGTCCGTATGGCAGGCTGGGGTGATGATACCACTGAAATCAAGACGGGTACACCAGCTAGCCTGAGTTTGAACAAAGACGGACTTGTGACACGTATTAATTTGTCACACAAACAGTTGGATAATACAGCTCTTCCTATGAATGTGACTTCTTATGATTTGGAAGATAAATTAGAAATCACAGGATTGGTTTTAGATGAGCAAAAGACATACACTGTTCATCACGATGCCACAATCGTTGAAGAAGATGGCACAGAGATTCGCATTGCGCCCCTTGATGTGCAGTATCAAAATGCTACTGTCTGGGGACGTTTGATGACAAACTTTGCTGGTCCGATGAATAATTTTATTCTAGGAACGCTAGCTTTCATCTTACTTGTCTTTATGCAAGGTGGAGTCCCGAATCCCTCGACAAATGCTGTGCGAGTGACTGACGGTGGTGCCATGCAAGCTGCAGGTGTCAAAGATGGTGACAAGGTATTGGCAGTCGGTGATTACAAAGTCTCAAATTGGTCTGAATTGACTGAGGCTGTTGCCAAATCGACAAAAGGTATTTCAAAAGATACCACGATTCCTGTTACCGTAAAAGATGCTTCTGGAAAAACAAAGACTCTTGATATTAAGCCAGTCAAAAATCATGGTAGCTATCTTATCGGAGTTTCTTCAGCTTTGAAAACAGGTTTCTGGGACAAGATTACTGGTGGCTTCCAAATGTCTTGGCAAAGTGCCATGTTAATTTTAAATGCTTTAAAAGGTATTGTGTCAAATTTCAGCTTGGATAAACTTGGTGGTCCCGTAGCTATGTATCAGGCGTCAAGTCAAGCAGCTTCCTATGGATTGACATCAGTGATTAATCTGTTAGCTCTCTTGTCAATTAACCTTGGAATTGTTAACCTTATCCCGATTCCAGCTTTGGATGGTGGGAAAATCTTGATGAATCTTATCGAGATTGTTCGTCGTAAACCACTCAAACAAGAAACAGAAACTTATGTCACTCTAGTTGGTGTAGTCATCATGATTATCTTGATGATTGCCGTTACTTGGAATGATATTATGCGAGTTTTCTTCTAACTTACATAAAGACTAATCAATAATTTAGTACATCATATTTTGAATACACATTTTTTAGAAAGGAATTGATACGGTCTTCTCTAAAGATACGAGTAAGTGAGCTACTTGCCTAAACAACAAGCGGCTTACTTATTTTCGTGATTTGACCGCAATATTTTATTATGAAACAATCACAAACGCTTATCCCAACGCTTCGCGAAATGCCAAGCGACGCTCAAGTTATCAGTCACGCTCTTATGGTTCGTGCTGGTTATGTTCGCCAAGTCTCAGCAGGTATCTATGCTTACCTACCACTTGCTAACCGCACAATTGAAAAATTCAAAAAAATCATGCGTGAAGAGTTTGAAAAAATCGGTGCCGTTGAAATGCTTGCACCAGCACTTTTGAACGCTGATCTTTGGCGTGAATCAGGTCGTTACGAAACTTACGGTGAAGACCTTTATAAACTTAAAAATCGCGATAAATCAGACTTTATCCTTGGACCAACTCACGAAGAAACATTTACAAGCCTTGTTCGTGATGCGGTTAAATCATACAAACAATTGCCACTTAACCTTTATCAAATCCAATCTAAATACCGTGATGAAAAACGTCCACGTAACGGACTTCTTCGTACGCGTGAATTTATCATGAAAGATGGTTACAGTTTCCACGCAGACTACGAAGGTTTGGATAAAACTTACGAAGAATACCGCAAAGCTTATGAAGTAGTCTTCACACGTGCAGGACTTGATTTCAAAGGTATCATCGGTGATGGTGGTGCTATGGGTGGTAAAGACTCTCAAGAGTTTATGGCTATCACTCCAGACCGTACAGATCTTGACCATTGGGTTGTTCTTGACAAATCAATCGCTTCAATCGATGAAATTCCAGAAGATGTATTAGAAGATATCAAAAAAGAATTGTCATCATGGTTGGTTTCAGGGGAAGATACTGTTGCTTACTCAACAGAATCAAGCTATGCTGCTAACCTTGAGATGGCAAGCAACGAATACAAACCATCAACAAAAGTTGTTGCTCAAGAAGATGTTAAACGTGTGGAAACACCTAACTGTAAATCAATCGATGAAGTGGCTGCTTTCTTGAACGTTGATGATGAACAAACAATCAAAACACTTCTATTCATTGCTGATAAAGAACCAGTTGTTGCTCTTCTTGTCGGAAACGACCAAGTCAACGATGTTAAATTGAAAAACTACCTTGGTGCTGACTTCCTTGACCCAGCTACTGAAGAAGATGCTGTTAAGGTCTTTGGAGCAAACTTTGGCTCACTTGGCCCAGTTAACCTTCCTGAAAACGTTCGTATCGTGGCTGACCGCAAAGTACAAGATGTTGCTAATGCAGTTGTTGGTGCTAACGAAGATGGTTACCACTTGACTGGTGTTAACCCAGGACGTGACTTTGAAGCAGAATACGTTGATATTCGTGAAGTTAAAGAAGGTGAAATCTCACCAGACGGTAAAGGTGTTCTTAAATTCGCTCGTGGTATCGAAATCGGACACATCTTCAAACTTGGTACTCGCTATTCAGAAAGCATGGGTGCTACAATCCTTGACCAAAACGGTCGTGCTGTGCCAATCATCATGGGATGCTATGGTATCGGTGTTAGCCGTATCCTGTCAGCTGTTATCGAACAACACGCTCGTCTCTTCGTTTCTAAAACACCAAAAGGTGCTTACCGCTTTGCATGGGGTATTAACTTCCCTAAAGAATTGGCACCATTTGATGTTCACGTTATCACTGTTAACGTGAAAGACGAAGAAGCACAAGCTTTGACAGCTAAAGTAGAAGCTGAATTGGTTGAAAAAGGTTACGAAGTTTTGGTTGATGACCGTAACGAACGTGTCGGATCAAAATTCTCAGATAGCGATCTTATCGGACTTCCAATCCGTGTGACAGTTGGTAAAAAAGCTGCTGATGGTATCGTAGAAGTTAAAATCAAAGCAACCGGTGATACAATCGAAGTTAACGCTGAAAACCTTATTGAAACACTTGAAATTTTGACAAAAGAAAACTAATAAGATTTAGGTCGAGAGCGTAGGCCCGACCTTTTTCTTTTGTCTCGAAAAATGCTCACTTTTATGATAAAATTGAAAGACGATATTGATAGATAAAAAAGTAAAAGGGCGGCTCATGTCCCTCTTTTACTTAGGATAGAAAGATAGATTTTTGGAATTGAGGTAATTGACGTTTTATGTCAGAGTTATTTAAAAAATTGATGGAGCAAATCGATATGCCGCTTGAAATGCGACAATCTTCTGCTTTTTCATCTGCAGATATTCGTGAAGTTAAGGTACACTCAGTATCCCGCCTCTGGGAATTCTATTTTTCATTTGCAGAGATTTTGCCGATTGAGATTTATCGTGAGTTAGCTTATCGCTTGGTTAATACCTTTAAGCAAGCGGATATTACAGCGACTTTTGATATTCAGGCAGAAAAAATTGATTTCTCACAACCACTTTTACAAGCTTACTATGAAGAAGCTTTTGAGTATGCTCCGTGTGATAGCGCTAGCTTTAAAGCCTCTTTTAGCAAGTTGAAAGTCTCTTATGATGGTGAAAAAATATTGATTGCAGCGCCAGCTTTTGTTAATAATGACCATTTCCGAAAAAATCATTTGCCAAATTTGGCTCGTCAATTTGAAGCTTTTGGTTTCGGAAAAGTGATGGTTGATATGGTTTCTGATGAAGCTATGACTCAAGCGCTTCGTGAAGATTTTACAAATAATCGTGAAGCCATGGTAGAAAAAGCAGTGCAGGAAAATCGTGAGGCTGTCAAATCCCTTGAAGCATCAATACCACCAGCTGAAGAAGCTCCAAAACCAAAGTTTGATTTCAAAGAACGTGCCAAACAACGCCGTGCAGGTTTTGAAAATGCTGAAATCACGCCGATGGTTGAAATCACAACAGAAGAAAACCGCATTGTCTTTGAGGGAATGGTTTTTGATGTTGAAAAGAAAACTACCCGTACAGGTCGTCATATCATCAATTTCAAGATGACAGATTATACATCAAGCTTTGCCATGCAAAAATGGGCTAAAGATGATGAAGAATTGAAAAAATGTGACATGATTGCCAAAGGTTCATGGCTTCGTGTTCGCGGAAATATTGAGAACAATAATTTTACGCATGCCCTTACCATGAATGTGCAAGATGTCAAAGAAATTGTTCACCACGACCGCAAAGATTTGATGCCAGAAGACCAAAAACGTGTGGAATTCCATGCGCATACGAACATGTCAACCATGGATGCTTTGCCAACGGTTGAAGAGTTAATTGATACAGCTGCTAAATGGGGTCACAAGGCTGTTGCCATCACTGACCATGGAAATGTTCAAAGTTTTCCTCATGGTTATCACAGAGCTCGTAAGGACGGTATTAAGGCTATTTTCGGATTGGAAGCTAATATTGTTGAAGATAAGGTGCCGATTGCTTACAATCCTGTTGACTTAGAGTTAAATGAAGCGACTTACGTCGTATTTGACGTGGAAACAACAGGACTTTCTGCGGTGCACAATGATTTGATTCAGATTGCTGCTTCAAAAATGTATAAAGGTAATATTGTTGAGCAGTTTGACGAATTCATCAATCCAGGTCACCACTTGTCAGCCTTTACGACAGAATTGACTGGTATCACGGATAATCATGTCCGTAATGCAAAACCAATCGAACAAGTCCTTCAAATGTTTCAAGATTTCTGTAAAGACACTGTTTTGGTTGCCCACAATGCAACCTTTGACGTTGGCTTTATGAATGTTAACTACAAACGTCATGATATGCCAACTATCACACAGCCAGTTATTGATACACTTGAATTGGCACGAAACCTTTACCCAGAATACAAACGTCATGGTTTGGGACCGTTGACCAAACGTTTTCAAGTCTCTCTTGAACACCATCACATGGCCAACTACGATGCCGAAGCAACTGGTCGCCTACTCTTTATTTTCTTGAAAGAAGCGCGTGAAAATCATGGTCTTACCAACATGATGGACTTGAACACTAAGCTGGTGGCTGAGGACTCTTATAAGAAAGCTCGCGTTAAGCATGCGACGATTTATGTTCAAAACCAAACTGGGTTGAAAAACATCTTCAAGCTGGTCAGTCTTTCAAATGTTAAATATTTTGAAGGAGTAGCGCGTATTCCAAGAACGGTTCTTGATGCGCACCGTGAAGGACTTCTGTTAGGAACAGCTTGTTCAGAAGGTGAAGTTTTTGATGCTGTTTTGACATCAGGTGTGGAAAAAGCTGTTGAAGTGGCTAAATACTATGATTTCATTGAAGTCATGCCGCCTGCCATTTATGCACCGCTATTGGTACAAGGAACAATCAAAGACGAAGAAGGCATTCGTCAAGTCATTCGTGATTTGATTGAGGTTGGACGTCGTGTGAACAAGCCTGTTCTTGCGACTGGTAATGTTCACTACATTGAACCAGAAGATGAAATTTACCGTGAAATTATCGTCCGTAGTTTGGGACAAGGGGCACCGATTAACCGTCCGATTGGTCGTGGTGAAGATGGTCAGCCAGCCCCACTACCAAAAGCGCATTTCCGCACAACCAATGAAATGTTAGACGAATTTTCTTTCCTTGGTGAAGACTTGGCTTATGAAATCGTCGTTAAGAATACGAGTGATTTTGCTGAGCGCTTTGAAGAAATCGAAGTGGTTAAGAAAGATTTGTACACGCCATTCCTCGAAAAATCAGAAGAACGTGTCGCAGAGATGACTTATCAAAAAGCCTTCGAAATCTATGGTAACCCATTACCAGATATTGTTGACCGACGTATTGAAAAAGAATTGACTTCGATTTTGGGTAACGGATTTGCCGTGATTTACTTGGCGTCTCAAATGCTGGTTATTCGTTCTAATAAACGTGGTTACTTGGTTGGTTCACGTGGATCTGTTGGTTCAAGTTTTGTGGCAACCATGATTGGAATTACCGAAGTTAACCCAATGCCACCACATTATGTCTGTCCAAATTGTCAGCATTCAGAATTTATCACTGATGGTTCTGTCGGTTCAGGTTACGACCTTCCTGACAAGGATTGCCCAAAATGTGGAACACGTTATAAGAAAGATGGACATGATATTCCGTTTGAAACCTTCCTTGGGTTTGATGGGGATAAGGTTCCCGATATCGATTTGAACTTCTCTGGTGATGACCAACCATCTGCCCACTTGGATGTTCGTGATATTTTCGGTGAACAATACGCTTTCCGTGCAGGAACTGTTGGTACTGTCGCTGACCGTACGGCTTATGGATTTGTTAAAGGTTATGAACGTGATTATGGCAAGATGTATCCGGAAGCAGAAGTTGAGCGTTTGGCGCAAGGGGCTGCAGGGGTGAAACGTACGACTGGACAACACCCAGGTGGTATCGTTGTTATTCCAAACTACATGGATGTTTATGACTTTACACCAGTTCAATACCCAGCGGATGATCTTTCAGCTGAATGGCAAACCACTCACTTTAACTTCCACGATATCGATGAAAACGTCTTGAAGCTTGATATCCTCGGTCATGATGATCCGACGATGATTCGTAAGTTGCAAGACTTGTCTGGTATTGATCCCAAAGATATTCCTGCGGATGACCCAGATGTTATGGCGCTCTTCTCAGGTACTGAAGTGCTTGGTGTAACTCCTGAACAAATCGGAACACCGACAGGTATGCTTGGTATCCCAGAATTCGGAACAAACTTTGTTCGTGGCATGGTTGAAGAAACGCACCCAACGACCTTTGCCGAATTACTTCAGTTATCAGGGCTATCACATGGTACCGACGTATGGCTTGGAAATGCCCAAGATTTGATTAAAGAAGGTATCGCGACACTGAAAACCGTTATCGGTTGTCGTGACGATATCATGGTTTACCTCATGCACGCGGGACTAAATCCAAAAATGGCCTTTACCATCATGGAACGTGTGCGTAAAGGACGCTGGTTGAAGATTTCTGATGAAGAACGTAATGGCTACATTCAAGCAATGCGTGACAATAATGTGCCTGATTGGTACATCGAATCTTGTGGTAAAATCAAGTACATGTTCCCGAAAGCCCACGCGGCTGCCTACGTATTGATGGCCCTTCGTGTGGCCTACTTCAAGGTTCACTACCCACTTTATTATTACTGCGCCTACTTCTCAATTCGTGCCAAAGCTTTTGATATCAAGACAATGAGTGCTGGTCTTGATGCCGTTAAAGAACGCATGGCTGAGATTTCAACCAAACGTAAAAATAATGAAGCTTCAAACGTTGAAATTGACCTTTATACAACACTCGAGTTGGTCAATGAAATGCTTGAACGTGGCTTTAAATTTGGTCAATTAGACCTTTACCGTAGTGATGCAACAGAGTTTATCATTGACGGTGATACCCTTATTCCACCATTTGTAGCTATGGATGGTCTGGGAGAAAACGTTGCAAAACAAATCGTTAAAGCGCGTGAAGAAGGTGAATTCCTTTCTAAAATGGAACTCCGCAAACGCGGTGGTGTTTCGGCAACACTAGTTGAAAAAATGGATGAAATGGGAATCCTAGGTAACATGCCAGAAGATAACCAACTCAGTTTGTTTGACGATTTCTTCTAAAATCATTACAATAATAAAAAAGAGCGAACAAATTATTTTCAGACTGTCTGAAGTAATTTGTTCGTTTTCGTATCAGTTAAAATATCAGGAGGAAACATGTCAGATATTACGAATACCGCTGTAAAAGCCATGGTTGTTTTGCGAAAAGCGTATCGAACAATTGATGCTAAAACGTCAGAATCATTCAAGGAAGATGATTTAACGCAAACTCAATTTAGTGTTTTGGATGTTCTTTACAGCAAAGGTCCCATGAAAATCGGTGAGTTAATGGAAAGTATCTTGGCAACGTCTGGCAACATGACGGTAGTAATTCGTAACATGGAGAAAAAAGGATGGGTGACCCGTCACACTTGTCCAGACGATAAACGTGCTTATCTGGTAACTCTAACAGATACTGGTCGTCAGGTTATTGAGCGCGCTTTGCCGCTACACATCGAAAAAATCCAAGACATCTTTTCAGTTCTCACTGAAGAAGAGCAAAAGGAGCTTATCCGACTTCTAAAAAAATTTAAGCCGCGTGAGCATATTAATTTACAAAAGTAGCAATAATTCGTACAATGACAATATAGAGAAAGTACTATTTAGTGATAAATAACTTTTAACAGACTAATTAACCTTAAAAGGGAGATATATCATGAAAAAAATTCTATTTGTTGTTGGTTCATTACGTGAGGGATCTTTTGATCAACAATTTGCTCAAAATGCTGAAAAAGCACTTGAAGGCAAAGCAGAAGTATCATACCTAGACTGGTCACAGGTTCCGGTCTTTTCACAAGATTTGGAAGCTAACACACCAGCTGCTGTGCAAGCTGCACGTGACGCTGTCTTGGCAGCTGATGCTATCTGGTTCTTCTCACCAGTTTATAACTTTGCGATTCCTGGTTCAGTAAAGAACTTGCTTGACTGGTTGAGCCGTGCCCTTGATCTTTCAGATACAACAGGTGCTTCAGCACTTAATGACAAAGTCACAACTGTTTCAATCCTTGCAAACGGTGGACACGAACAAGTAGCCGAAGCTTACCGTGCCTTGTTCCCATTCATCCGTACGAAATTTGTTGATGAAATCACAACAACACGTGTGAATGACTCTGCTTGGGCAGATGGCAAGTTCATTGCAACTGATGAAGTCATTGCTAACCTTGAAAAACAAGCAGAAGCAGTTCTAGCTGCAATTAATTAATTCTTAATTTTAGTTAGTTTTTAACAGAAAAAAGTACACTTTTTACAGTGTGCTTTTATTATGTATGGTCGTAAAAAAAGAGGTTTTCAACCTCTTTTTTAGCTTATTCAACAATTAGCATGCCATCTTTAATGGCAAATGGATTTTTTTCATCGATGCGGTCGTAGAACATGATACCGTTTGTGTGGTCGATTTCGTGTTGGACAACGATTGAGTTGTAACCTTTAAGTTTGATGCGGTGTTTTTCACCGTTTTTGTCGAAGTATTCAACAGTCACACGAGAATGACGAATAACGTATCCTTCAACGACACGGTCAACAGACAAGCAACCTTCACCATCAGCAAGAGCAGCGTCTTGAACTGAGTGAGCAACAACTTTTGGATTGTACATAACTTCTTGCAAGCTGTAAGCTTCTTTTGGTGGGTTGCCATCTTTGTCTTCCATATTTGGAACAAGAACAGCAATGATTCGTTTTGAAACGTTCAATTGAGGTGCTGCAAGTCCGACACCGCCGCGTAAGCCCATTTTTTCAGCAGTTACAGGATCTTGTGAATTTTTCAAGAACTGCATCATTTTTTCACCCAAAATGATTTCTTCATCAGATAAAGGGAATGTGACGTCGTCACAAACTTGACGCAAAGTTGGGTGACCTTCGCGAATAATATCATTCATATTGATTAAATGACTTGGTTTTGCTAGTTTTTCAATAACTGACATAGTTTCTCCTCTAATTATTCTATATAACACTATAGCATAAAAATGCTTAACGAGAAAGCTATTGGCTTAGTTAGTAATCTTCAAGTTGATAAGTTTCTTCATATCTTTGATATAATAATAGGGGCGACGTTTTTCGATGATTCCTGAATCGATGAATTCGTGAATCACGCGAAGTAAGTGACGATAGCTGACGCTAAATGAATCAGCAAGACTGGTTAATTCTAATTTGAAGACGCCTTTGTCTTCAATCGCCAAGATGTGAGTGGCTAGACGTTCTTTAAGTGTGTAATTCAAATTGGTAGAAGCGCGAATATTTTGCTCATAAAGTGATTGAGCGAGCCCTCTACTGAGATTTAGAAGCAAATCATTATCCGCTAATAATTCCTCGCGAATCCCAGTTAAAGGGAGTTGGATGACTAAGGTATCCTCAAGAGCAACAACTGAAGACACAATTGGCTGATCAGTTAATAATTCAATATCTCCGATAAGTGTTGTTTTTTCTTTGATATCTAAAATATGCTCTTTTCCGTTAAATAAGCGACGAACAATTTTTAATTTTCCTTTTGCAAAATAAGAGAGTGCTGTTAAGGCTTCTCCTTGGTGACAAATCGCATCTCCAGCAACTAGTTCACGGACTTGCAATTTATCAAAATAATGTCTAGGAAAGATTTTTTCAAGCTGATAGTCTTGGATATATTTTTCTAAAGACACACAGACCTCCTTTGTTGTGACAAAAGTCATATTTTTATGCGCTAACTTTGATTATACTGGAAATGATGAAAAAAACAAGTAAGGAGTTTCTATGAAAACATTTTTGGAGAAATTTAGTCTCCTATCTCTATCTTTGATGCTGGTCTCGACGTTATCTCCGTCGACAGCATTACCCCAAATGATTACAACATTTCATCAACAAGGATACGCTGCTAGTCAGGTGGAATTTCTATTTTCACTATCATCTTTTGCGATTCTTGCCATGTTGTTACTAAATCCAATTATCGAACGTCTAATCTCTGAACGTCTCAGTATCATCTTAGGTCTTCTTTTGATTGCCTTTGGTGGTAGTATGCCAGTCGTTTTTCAGACTTATTCATTAGTTTTTGTATCACGTATTTTGCTTGGTATCGGAATTGGTTTGATTAATTCTCGTGCCATCAGTATTATCAGTGAGACTTATGCTGGACGTGAACAAGCTCAGATGCTTGGGCTTCGTGGTTCCTTTGAAATTATTGGTAATGCTTTATTGACCATGATTGTTGGTTTCATTGTTGTTATTGGTTGGTCATGGACATTCAGTGTTTACTTATTTGCTTTGCCGATTCTTGCTGTTTACCTTGTTTTTGCACCAAAACCTAAGGTTGAAGTGACAGAAGTCCAACAAGATGAGGCTCGTGCTAAATTTAAAAAAGAAGATATCTTGTATATCGTCGGACTATCTTTATTGGCAGGTTTTGTTATTAATATCAATAGTGCTAACAGTTTACGCATTCCAGTTATTGTTGACCAATTACATCTTGGAAGTCCTCGTCAAGCAAGCTTAATCTTGAGTGGTATGATGCTTATGGGAATTCTTTCAGGAATTTGTTTTGAAGGTTTGCTTGGACGCTTTAGTAAAAACTTGATTACTATCTCAATGATTCCATTTGCTCTTGGACTATTTATGGTAGGTTTTGCTAATAATCTTTGGGTGATGCTAATCGGTGCAATGCTGTCAGGTTTCTGGTACAGTATTGTAGTTACCTGCGTCTTTAGTGATGTTTCAACTAACGTTTCACCGCAATTAATTGGAAATGCGACTACGCTTATCTTGATTTTCTGTAATCTTGGTGGGGCAAGCGCAGCAATTGTTTTGAACCTATTCTCAAAATTTAGCCCACAACCAGGCTTTGCCTTTGTTATTTACGCTATTATCAGCTTGGTTATTTGCCTAGGTTTGATTATTAAAACACGTTTTTCAAAGAAAAATTAATTTGTGTTAAAGTCACGTTAAATTAAGGGAAAACCTTTGACAAAAGTAGAAACAATCTGCTACAATAAGGACTGTCGTAAGACAAGTAACTTCTTCTTGGTCGTAGGATCCGCCAAAAACCTACCACTCGGATGAAGCAATATAAAGGAGAAAAATTATGGCAATCTCAAAAGAGAAAAAAAATGAAATCATCGCTCAATACGCACGTCACGAAGGTGACACAGGTTCAGTTGAAGTTCAAGTAGCTGTTCTTACTTGGGAAATCAACCACCTTAACGAACACATTAAACAACACAAAAAAGACCACGCTACTTACCGTGGATTGATGAAAAAAATCGGTCACCGTCGTAACTTGTTGGCATACCTTCGCCGCACAGACGTTAACCGTTACCGCGAATTGATCGCATCGCTTGGTCTTCGTCGTTAATCTGACGTTCGGTCGAGCAAAAGCTTCTTGGTTTTTCCAAGGAGCTTTTTTTGTATATTCAGCTGCTTATTTTGAAAGATATTGAAGGATCAATTTTTTAATGAAAATGAGTTTTTACAGAATATGAAAATGTCAAAAGTGACAAAAGTATTAGTGTAAAAGGAAAAGTTAGGTATATAAATGTATCCCCTTACATTGGCTTTAAAATAAAAATGAAAAAGCTTACAAATAATACTTGACCTTTTTTTGAAAAAGGGTTAATATAGTTGGTGAAGAATATCACAATAATATGATGATTAAAGAATTTAACTGTTGATTTTGTGTAGTTTATAGAGTGAAGAGAACCTCAAGTAATAATATTGAGTTTTGAAATTCCAGACTATACGGTCTTGTTTTTATTTTAGTATCAATCATTAATATAGTTCTTCTCAAAAAATGAGGCACTTATTTTTAAGGGTACTCATAAGGAGGTTTTCTTAATGGCTAAAGCAACAAATGCAGATGTAAAGAATAACGAGTTGATCGCAGAAGAATTGGCTCAACAGTACACTGGAGCTCTTGTCGAAAAAGCTCTTGAAGCTGAACGTGTTTATGCAACTTATTCACAAGAACAAGTTGATAACATTGTCGCAGCGATGGCTCTTGCAGGTTCAGAAGCTTCGCTTGAATTAGCAAAAGAAGCTCATACAGAAACTGGTCGTGGTGTCGTTGAAGATAAAGATATTAAGAACCACTTCGCTACTGAGTATGTTTATGAACGTATTAAAAATGAAAAAACAGTAGGTATCATTGGGGAAGATAAGGTTTCAGGAAGTATCCAAATCGCAGCACCTCTTGGTGTTTTGGCTGGTATTGTTCCAACAACAAACCCAACTTCAACAACAATGTTCAAGATTTTGGTGGCTCTTAAAACACGTAATGCGATTATCTTTGCCTTCCACCCACAAGCGCAAAACTGTTCAGCACATGCTGCACAAATTCTTTATGATGCAGCGATTAAAGCCGGTGCTCCAGAAAACATTGTTCAATGGATTGAAACACCATCTCTTGCAAATACATCAGCGCTTATCCAAAATCCGAAGATTGCTTCTATTTTGGCAACTGGTGGACCTGGTATGGTAAATGCCGCTCTTAAATCAGGTAACCCATCAATGGGTGTTGGTGCTGGTAATGGTGCTATCTACGTTGATGCAACAGCACACGTTGATCGCGCTGTTGAAGACTTGTTGTTATCAAAACGTTTTGATAATGGTATGATTTGTGCCACTGAAAACTCTGCAGTTGTTGAAGCACCGATTTATGACGAATGGCTTCAAAAAATGCAAGATAAAGGTGCCTACCTTGTGCCTGAGAAGGACTATAAAAAACTCGAAGATTTTGTCTTTAATGACAGACACGGTGTTAATGGTCCAGTTGCTGGTATGCCAGCTCGCTGGATTTGTGAACAAGCCGGTGTGAAATTGCCAGAAGGAAAAGATGTTCTCTTGTTTGAACTTGATAAGAAAAATATCGGTGAAAAACTATCTTCTGAAAAACTTTCTCCACTCCTTTCGGTTTACAAAGCTAAAGATCGTGCTGAAGGTATTGAAATTGTTGAAGCACTTCTTGACTATCAAGGTGCAGGACACAATGCTGGTATTCAAATAGGTTCTCAAGCAGACCCATTTGTTGCTGAATATGGCGACGCTGTGAAAGCATCACGTGTCTTGGTTAACCAACCAGATTCAGTCGGAGGTATCGGTGATATTTACACAGATGCACTTAAAGCTAGCTTAACACTTGGAACAGGATCATGGGGGAAAAATTCATTGTCACACAATCTTTCAACTGGCGATCTCTTAAATGTTAAGACAGTTGCCAAACGTCGCAACCGTCCTCAATGGATTCGCCTACCAGAAAAAACATACTATGAAAAAAATGCTATCTCTTACTTGCAAGATGAATACGAACCGATGCAACGTGCTTTGATCGTTGCTGACCCAGGAATGGTTCAATTTGGTTTTGTTGATACTGTTCTTGCTCAATTAGCATTGCGTGATGAAAAAGTTGCAACATCAATTTACGGTACTATCAAACCAGACCCAACACTTGGTCAAACGATTGAAATTGCCAAACAAATGCGTGATTTCAAACCTGATACAGTTATTGCGGTCGGTGGTGGTTCTGCCCTTGATGCGGCTAAGATTGCACGTTACATCTACGAATACTCACTTGATCAAGAAGCTGATTTCCTTGATAGCTACGAAAATGTCAGCGAACTCTTCTTACGTTTGCAACAAAAATTCATCGATATCCGTAAACGTATCGTGAAATTCAAACACCAAACAGCAACACGTCTCTTCTGTATTCCAACAACATCTGGTACAGGTTCAGAAGTTACACCATACGCTGTTATTACTGATGACCATACTCACGTTAAGTATCCTTTGACTGACTATGAATTGACTCCACAAGTTGCCATTGTTGACCCAGAATTTGTTATGACAGTGCCAAAACGTACAGTAGCTCTTTCTGGTCTTGATACTTTGTCACATGCCCTTGAAGCTTATGTTTCAGTTATGGCATCTGATTTGACTCGCCCATGGTCACTTGAAGCCATTAAGCTGGTTATTGAAAACTTAGAAGATTCATATAACTATGATCCTAAACACCCAACACTTCGTGGTGAACAAGCACGTGAAAACATGCACTACGCAGCAACTCTTGCTGGTATGGCCTTCTCAAATGCTTTCTTGGGTATCAACCACTCAATCGCACACAAAACTGGTGGTGAATTTGGTCTTCCACATGGTCTAGCTATCTCAATCGCTATGCAACACGTTATTCGTTACAATGGTGTGGCTGGAAATGTAAAACGTTCAGTATTCCCACGTTATGAAGAATATCGTGCACAACGTGACTACGCTGATATTGCTCGTAGTCTTGATCTTAAAGGTAAAGATGATGCAGCATTGGTTGAAGCACTTTGCGAACGTATTGATGCTTTGATGAAAGCAGTTGATGTTGACCCTCGTCTTTCTGCAAATGGTGTTACCAAAGAGGCCTTTGACGCAGCTGTGGATAAATTGGCATCACTTGCTTACGATGATCAATGTACACCAGCAAATCCACGTCAACCATACATTTCAGAATTGAAACAATTGTTGATTGATATGTTCTGAAAAAAACTGAAAAGATTATTGTCGATATATTTAGCAGTCAATTGTCAATAGCTCATTAATTTTCAGACTCAAAAAACATATCTAGTCTTGAATTTTCAAGCTCGAGAAAAAACAGTCCATAGGGCTTAACTCGCCTTCGAATTTTCAGGCTCGTGAAAAAACAGTCCTCTGGACTGTTTTTTTATGCTACAATGTGGGTGTAAAGAAATAGCTAAATATGTCAGATATTTTAAAAAGGAGACTGTTATGATTGGATCATTAATTGTTGGTGCGCTTATTGGGATGATGGCAGGTGCTATCACGAAAAAAGGTGAGTCAATGGGCTGTGTTTATAATATTTTTGCAGGTCTTGTTGGTTCATTCGTTGGGCAAAGTTTATTTGGATATTGGGGACCGACTTTAGCAGATATGGCAATTTTACCTTCTGTTTTGGGAGCTATTATTGTCATTGCTGTAGTTGATTTATTTTTTGGATAATAGTCTGGTAAATCGTTATAAAGTGAAGCAGTTACTGAGTGGTAGCTGCTTTTTAATGATTCTTAAAAAACTATGCTGCAAGCTCTGCTATTTCATATAAAATGTGATAAAATAATGGAGATACGTGGTTTTATGCAAAGACGAGTTTATAAGTCTTTTACAGACTGGTTTTTGTAGAAAACAGACGTATCAAAATAAAATATTAGAGGAATAAAAATGTCAAAACAAACTTTTGAAACGACTTTTGCTGGTCGTCCACTTGTTGTTGAAACTGGTCAAGTTGCTAAACAAGCTAATGGCGCTGCAGTGATTCGTTACGGTGAATCAACTGTTCTTAGTGCAGCTGTCATGTCTAAAAAAATGTCAACTGGTGACTTCTTCCCGCTTCAAGTAAATTACGAAGAAAAAATGTACGCTGCTGGGAAATTCCCTGGCGGTTTCAACAAACGTGAAGGTCGTCCAACAACTGATGCGACTTTAACAGCGCGTTTGATTGACCGTCCAATTCGTCCAATGTTTGCTGAAGGCTTCCGTAACGAAGTTCAAGTGATTAACACTGTTCTTTCTTATGATGAAGACTCTAGCGCACCAATGGCAGCCATGTTTGGTAGCTCACTGGCTTTGTCAATTTCAGACATTCCATTTAACGGACCTATCGCTGGTGTTCAAGTGGCTTACATCGATGGTGAATTCATCATTAATCCATCAGCTGAACAAAAAGAAGCTTCACTTCTTGAATTGACTGTTGCTGGTACAAAAGAAGCTATCAACATGGTTGAATCTGGTGCTAAAGAATTGTCAGAAGATATAATGCTTGAAGCTCTTCTTAAAGGACATGAAGCAGTTCAAGAATTGATTGCCTTCCAGGAAGAAATTGTGGCTGCTGTTGGTAAAGAAAAAGCAGAAGTTGAATTGCTTCAAGTTGACCCAGGATTGCAAGCTGAAATCATTACAGCTTACAATGCGGACCTTCAAAAAGCTGTTCAAGTCGAAGAGAAAAAAATGCGTGAAGCAGCAACAGAAGCTGTCAAAGAAGAAGTAACTGCTGTTTACGAAGAACGCTACGCCGATGATGAAAACTATGAAACAATCATGCGTGATGTGGCTGAAATTCTTGAACAAATGGAACACGCTGAAGTCCGTCGCTTGATTACAGAAGATAAAATCCGTCCTGATGGTCGTCGTGTTGACGAAATTCGTCCATTGGATGCTGAAATTGATTTCTTGCCAAAAATTCACGGTTCAGGTCTATTTACACGTGGACAAACTCAAGCCTTGTCAGTTTTGACACTTGCTCCAATGGGTGAAACACAAATCGTTGATGGACTTGGTGATGAGTACAAGAAACGTTTCTTGCACCACTACAATTTCCCACAATTCTCTGTTGGTGAAACTGGACGTTACGGTGCGCCAGGCCGTCGTGAAATTGGTCACGGTGCTCTCGGTGAACGTGCTCTTGCGCAAGTTCTTCCAAGCCTTGAAGAATTCCCGTATGCTATCCGTCTTGTAGCTGAAGTTTTGGAATCAAACGGTTCATCTTCACAAGCTTCAATCTGCGCAGGTACCCTTGCGCTTATGGCTGGTGGTGTGCCAATTAAAGCACCTGTTGCTGGTATCGCTATGGGATTGATTTCAGACGGTAGCAACTACACAATCTTGACAGATATCCAAGGCCTTGAAGACCACTTTGGTGACATGGACTTTAAGGTTGCAGGTACTCGTGAAGGTATCACAGCCCTTCAAATGGATATCAAGATTGAAGGTATCACACCACAAATCTTGAAAGAAGCTCTTGCTCAAGCTAAGAAAGCACGCTTTGAAATCCTTGATTTGATTGAAGCAACTATCCCAGCACCTCGTACTCACTTGGCACCAACAGCACCAAAAATCGATACAATCAAGATTGATGTTGATAAAATCAAAGTAGTTATTGGTAAAGGTGGTGAAACCATCGATAAAATTATCGAAGAAACTGGTGTTAAAATTGACATTGACGATGAAGGAAATGTTTCAATTTACTCATCAGACCAAGCAGCTATCGACCGTGCCAAAGAAATTATTGCTGGTTTAGTTCGTGAAGCTAAAGTTGGTGAAGTTTACCACGCTAAAGTTGTTCGTATTGAAAAATTCGGTGCTTTTGTTAACCTCTTTGATAAGACAGATGCCCTTGTTCACATTTCAGAAATTGCATGGACACGTACAGCTAACGTTTCTGATGTTCTTGAAGTTGGTGACGAAGTTGATGTTAAAGTTATCAAAGTAGATGACAAAGGACGTGTTGATGCGTCAATGAAAGCTCTTCTTCCACGTCCACCAAGAGCTGAAAAACACGAGAAAGAACACAAGGGTCATTCACCGTTTGGTGGACACTTGCGTGATAACAAAGAAAAACACGATAAAATCGACTAATCACTTTTTGACTTGCTCATCTTTTGTAAATGTGGAGTTTAACGATGACAAATTTAAATGAACTTGATTTGCGTTTGCGTGCATTTGTAAACGCACCAGATAATTTTTTAGATAGCATTGCTCTTGTCAATGCTTTGCACAATATTCCTGTTTTGGCGAGTGACCAACCTTACGCTCTTGATATTGAAGGGCAAAAGGTTACGCCTGTCTTTTCTGACAAAGAAGATCTTGAAAATTTCAAAGAAGAACAAGACAGTGCCAAAACTCAAAATTGGGTTGAACGTCCAACTTTGGATGTTTTGAAAGAAGTCATTGAAAAAGGATTGACTGGAATTGTCTTTAACCTTAAAAAATCAGGTGATTTTGGGAATTCAACAATTTTTAAAAGCAGTGAATTAATCCAATTTTTAAATGCTTACACAACTATTTTGAATAAACTTGTGGGTGAGGAAAATCGTAAAGCTGATACTTTAGACAAGTATTATCTTGTCCCAGCTTTTGTTCACCCACGTGATGATAAAAGCTTTGACCGTATGTTCCCAACAATGTCTACACCAGAAGGTAAAAGCTATGTCCCAGCCTTTTCAAATCTTCAAAGCTTTGCTAAATGGTATAACCACAAAGATTTTGGAACACCATTTCGCAATGCTCAAGGAAGTATCTTGACATGGCGTTTGGCTGATATTTATCAACCTGGGCACGGTGAAAATGATATTGACGAAACGGTCGGAGTTGCCATTAATCCCTTTGATGACCAACAAATTCTTGTTGATTGGTCTGAAATCGACGAAGACGAATAAAAGAAAGGAGAAGATATGGGTTGGTGGAAAGAAACCATTGATATTGTAAAGAAAAATGATCCAGCGGCTCGTAGCTCTCTGGAGATTATACTAACTTATCCTGGTGTCAAAGCCTTGGCTGCACATCGTATCTCACATTTCTTATGGAAACATGGCTTGAAATTATTAGCGCGCATGCATAGCCAATTCTGGCGCTTTTGGACACAAATTGAAATTCACCCAGGAGCTGAAATTGCTGAGGGTGTCTTTATCGACCATGGTTCTGGTCTTGTTATTGGTGAAACAGCTATTGTAGAAAAAGGGGTTATGCTTTATCATGGTGTGACTCTGGGCGGAACTGGTAAGGATGTCGGAAAACGTCATCCAACCGTTCGCGAAGGAGCACTTGTTTCAGCGCACGCACAAGTTATTGGACCAATTGAAATTGGAAAAAATTCCAAAGTTGGAGCGGCAGCTGTCGTTGTATCGGATGTTCCAGCAGATGTAACAGTAGTCGGAGTACCAGCGAAAGTTGTTCGTGTTCATGGTAAAAAAGATGAAAATGCTATTCATGACCTTGAAGAACACCGCGAGTACTATACTTCAAAACTTGAAGCAGCTTGCTACGAAAGTTTACATTCATCAAAACTTTAATAAAAACTAAGATGAGATTGGAGGAAGGAACATGACAATTAAAATTTACGATACAATGACCAGAAGTCTTCGTGACTTTATCCCAATTACTGAAAATACAGTTAACATGTATGTTTGTGGACCGACTGTTTATAACTATATTCACATTGGAAATGCTCGAAGCGTTGTTGCTTTTGACACGATTCGCCGCTATTTTGAATACCGTGGCTACAAAGTAAACTATATTTCTAACTTTACTGACGTTGATGATAAAATCATCAAAGGTGCAGCTAAAGCTGGTATGGACACTAAAGATTTTTCAGATAAATTCATTGCAGCCTTCATGGAAGATGTCAAAGAACTTGGCGTTGAGCCTGCAACAAAAAATCCACGTGTCATTGATTACATGGATGAAATCATTGCTTTTGTTAAAGATTTGGTAGATAAAGGTTTTGCTTATGAAGCAAATGGCGATGTGTATTTCCGCGTGGCTAAAAGCAAAAACTATGCTAAATTAGCAAATAAAACTTTGGAAGACCTTGAAGTTGGTGCCAGCGGTCGTGTTGATGGCGAAGGTAACATCAAAGAAAATCTACTTGATTTTGCCCTTTGGAAAGCGGCTAAGCTGGGTGAAGTTTCTTGGAAAAGCCCTTGGGGACAAGGACGTCCTGGTTGGCACATTGAATGTTCTGTAATGGCGACAAGTATCTTGGGTGATACCATTGATATTCACGGTGGTGGAGCTGATTTGGAATTCCCACACCACACTAATGAAATTGCTCAATCAGAAGCCAAAACTGGAAAAACATTTGCTAATTACTGGATGCACAATGGTTTTGTCAATGTTGACAATGAAAAAATGTCAAAATCTCTTGGCAACTTTGTGACAGTCCACGACATGTTGAAAACTGTTGATGGTCAAGTACTTCGTTTCTTCCTTGCGACTCAACAATATCGCAAACCTATCAACTTTACCGAAAAAGCTGTTCACGATGCATCTGTTAACCTTAAGTATTTGAAAAATACCTTTACCTTGCCACTTGGCAAAGCTGTTGATGCAGCTGAACTTGCAAAATTCAAGGCTGATTTTGAAGCAGCTATGGATGATGATTTCAACACAGCAAATGGTATTACAGTTGCCTTTGACATGGCAAAATGGATTAATTCAGGAAATTATGATCAAGTAACCAAAGATACTTTTGCTAAAATGCTTGCTGTCTTTGGTATTGTCTTTGAAGAAGAAGTACTTGATGCGGATATCGAAGCATTGATTGAAAAACGCCAAGAAGCGCGTGCGAATCGCGATTTTGCAACAGCAGATGCGATTCGTGATCAGCTAGCAGCACAAGGTATCAAATTGCTTGATACTAAAGATGGTGTGAGGTGGACATGTGACTAAGGTAGATGTCAATCTTATTAATGGTATTGCTCTTGCTTTTGAAGGAGATGCCATTTATTCGACTTATATTCGTAAACACTTGATTTTTCAAGGTATGACAAAACCTAATCAATTGCACCATAAAGCAACGATGTATGTTTCAGCCAAAGCTCAAGCAATGCTGATTAATATGATGCTAGAAGCACAGCTATTGACTGAAAAAGAAGAAGAAATTTATAAACGCGGTCGCAATACAAATAGTCATACCAAAGCCAAAAATGCTGACGTTGTGGCTTACCGCATGTCGACAGGTTTTGAAGCTGTCATGGGCTATCTTCACATGACTGAGCAGATTGATCGTCTCGAAGAGCTTATCGACTGGTGCATTCAAGCTGTTGAAAAAATTGAAGATTAAGTAAAAAATAAAAATAGCCAGTTCTCGCATGAGAGCTGGTTTTCATGTTATAATAGCACTATGAAGAACAAAGAATTTAATGGTCAAGATGACATCGTTTATGGTGTGCATGCCGTAACAGAAGCCCTTCAAGCTAATACAGGAAATAAACTCTACATTCAAGATGACTTGCGCGGAAAAAATGTTGATAAAATTAAAAGCTTAGCAACAGAGAAAAAAGTGTCTATTTCTTGGACGCCCAAAAAAACGCTTAGTGATATGACAAATGGTGCTGTTCATCAAGGTTTTGTTTTACGCGTTTCAGAATTTGCTTATGCTGAATTAGATACCATTTTAGAAAAAGCTGCTCAGGAAGAAAACCCACTGATTCTAATTTTGGATGGACTCAACGACCCGCATAATTTTGGCTCAATTTTGCGAACAGCTGATGCGACAAATGTCACTGGTGTGATTATTCCGAAACATCGTGCAGTTGGTGTAACACCCGTTGTTGCCAAAACCTCAACTGGTGCTGTTGAACACGTTCCGATTGCTCGTGTGACAAACCTCAGCCAAACACTTGATAAATTGAAAGAACAAGGCTTCTGGGTATTTGGTACCGATATGAACGGAACACCATCACACAAATGGAATACAGCTGGCAAACTAGCCCTAATCATTGGTAACGAAGGAAAAGGCATTTCGCCAAACATCAAAAAACAAGTGGATGAAATGATTACCATTCCAATGAACGGTCATGTGCAAAGCTTAAATGCCAGCGTCGCTGCGGCAGTATTAATGTACGAAGTCTTCCGCCATAAAATCGACTAAAACCTTGTAAAGCCGAAAAAAGCTAGCCATCTATGAAAGGACTAGAACAATTGAAGAAAAAAATCCTCTTAGTTGATGGTTATAATATGATTGCCTTTTGGCAGGAAACACGTCAACTGTTTAAGAAAAATCAACTAGACGAAGCCAGAAATATCTTGCTACGTAAGTTAAATAACTATGCTCATTTTGAAAATCTTGACATCATCTGTGTTTTTGATGCACAATATGTCCCTGGAGTTCGTCAACGCTATGATCAATATAAAATTCAAGTCATCTTTACAGAAGAAGACGAGACTGCAGATTCTTACATTGAACGTACCGCTGCTGAATTAAACACACCCCGTAATCTTGTTGAAGTTGCGACCAGTGATTTGAATGAGCAGTGGACAGTTTTCTCTCAGGGAGCTTTACGCGTCTCGGCTCGTGAACTCGAACAACGTGTTAATACAGTCAAATCAGATTTGGATAAAATGTCTCAACATATTGATTTGACAACACCAAAATTACGCCCTTGGAACGACGGACAATTGGATAAATTGAAGCAATTGCTAGACGATATGTAGTTTAATCAGAAACAGACTTTTAAAAAAGAAGCTCGCGCAATGTGAGCTTTTTTGGTATAATAATTTAAAATCATTTGATTATCAAAGTATTATTTTGAAAATGAAAACTGATTTGACGTTAAAATGTCAGAAAAATCAGTGTTTGATAGTAAAGGAATAATTATGACTTTTAAATTAATAACAGATTCAACAGCTGATTTAGATGAAGAACGGGCAAACGCTCACGATGTTGAAATTTTAGGATTAACCATTCAATTAGACGGAAAAACATACGAAACTGTCGGTGAGAACCGTTTAACGAGTGAAGTATTGCTTGAAAGCATGAAAAATGGTGGCAAGCCAACCACTAGTCAAGTTAATGTGGGACAATTTGAAGAAAGCTTTCGACATCATGCTCAAAATGGGGACAAAGTGCTTTATTTGGCATTTTCATCTGTTCTTTCAGGAACGTATCAAAGCTCTATGATTGCGCGTGATATCGTTTTGGAAGAATTCCCGCAAGCTACTATTGAAATTGTTGATACTTTGGCTGCTGCTGGCGGTGAAGGTTACTTGTCCATTTTAGCAGCGCAAGCGCGTGATGAAGGAAAATCTCTTGAAGAAACCAAAGCAATGATTATTGATATTTTGCCACGTTTAAGAACCTATTTCTTGGTTGATGACCTTTATCATCTTATGCGTGGAGGACGTTTATCAAAAACGTCAGCTATTATGGGAAGTTTAGCAAATATCAAGCCACTTTTGTGGATTGAACCATCTGGAAAGTTAGTTCCATTAGCCAAAGTTCGTGGACGTAAAAAAGCCTTGAAAGAAGTCGTTTCCCAAGCAACACAATCATTAGCACATGACACAGCCGTTGTTGCCTATGCTAATGACATCGAAGGTGCTGAAATACTCAAAAAATCATTACTAGAACATGAAGATGTTGACCATGTCCTCATTATGCCACTAGGACCAGTCATTTCTGCCCACGTAGGACCTGGAACATTGGCTGTCTTTACAATCGGAAAAGACACACGCTAATAGAAGTAAGCAGCCTATGCGCTGCTTTTTTAGCGTATTTAATAATTATAACCAGCCATAAAAAAATTCAATACCTACAATCTGCTTTCTTCCTTGAGAGAAGTGCTATAATTGTAAAAAAATCAAAGGAGGTAGATTGAGGACTCTATCGTATACTGTACTTGGAAGTGGTGCGATGGGACTACGCTTTGGCCTATTGCTGAAGGAACATTTGAAAGCTCAAGTTGATTTTATCGATACTTGGCAAGAACAGGTTGATACAATTCAAAAACAAGGTGATGTCTACCAGTCACGTGATGGCAAGAATCGTCATTTGGTTCCAATTGATATTTATCTACCAGAAAACTACAGTGGAAAACCAGATGTCTTGATTATTTTTGACAAATAAATGCATCTGCAAGAATTATTGGAGCGAAGCAAACACTTCTTCAATAGTAGCCAGTATGTTTTTACGGGAATGAACGGCATGGGACATATTGAAAAAATTAATCAATATTTTGCACCTGAAAAAGTTTTAGCAGGAACTTGCTTAATTGGAACAGTTTTAAAAGCAGTAGGAGACGTGGATTTTATCGGAAAAGCTGGAGTAGGTTCCATTAATGTTGCAGCACAGTCAGGAAAACTTGATGTGGTTCAAGAACAAATCTTAGCAGATTTTAAAGCCGCAAATCTAAATCCAAATGTGACAGATAATTTCCTTGGGACCCTTTATACAAAAGTTGTCTTCAATTCTGTAATTAATACAATTTGTACTCTTTTTGAAATCCGAATGGGCCAATTTATTGATTATCAAGGTGCAGAGAAACTTGGAAGACAGCTAATTGATGAAGCGTATGACGTAGCAGAGCTAGCAGGGATTGAACCGCTTAATAGCCGTGAAAAAGAGTGGGGAAGCATCCGTTATGTCAGTGAAGAGACTAGCCCGCTTTACTATCCATCAATGTATCAAGACATGATTAAAGGACGTCAGACAGAAGTGGACTATATTAATGGCTACGTTTATGATTTAGGCTTAGCAAATGGCTATCAAGCCTAGACACACGATTTCTTGCGTCACCTTGTTCATCTAGCTGAAAATACACAAAAATACCGCTAAGCGTTTTCCTTCAAAAAGTCGAAAAAACTTAGAAAAGATTAGTCATAACTATTGACTTACTACCACTTTTTTTGGTACTATAATAAACGGTATTGTTTACCCCATTTGTAAGGCCCCGGAACCTTTCAAATAACTCGTGGACAGGAACATCCACACTTTGTAAACAAAAACGAATTCGTATAGGAGAACTCATGAACAAAACAACATTCATGGCTAAACCAGGCCAAGTTGAACGTAAATGGTACGTTGTTGACGCAACAGATGTACCTCTTGGACGTCTTTCTGCAGTAGTTGCTAGCGTACTTCGCGGAAAAAACAAACCAACATTCACACCACACACTGATACAGGTGACTTCGTTATCGTTATCAATGCTGAAAAAGTTAAATTAACTGGTAAAAAAGCAACTGATAAAATCTACTACACTCACTCAATGTATCCAGGTGGATTGAAACAAATTACAGCAGGTGAACTTCGTTCTAAAAATGCTGTTCGCTTGATTGAAAAATCAGTTAAAGGCATGCTTCCACACAACACTCTTGGACGTGCACAAGGCATGAAATTGAAAGTCTTCGTTGGTAGCGAACACACACACGCTGCTCAACAACCAGAAGTACTTGATATTAAAGGACTTATCTAAGAGAGAAAGGAGCATCTATTAAATGGCACAAGCACAATACACAGGTACTGGTCGTCGTAAAAACGCTGTTGCACGCGTACGTTTGGTCCCAGGTACTGGTAAAATCACAGTTAACAAAAAAGATGTAGAAGAATACATCCCACATGCTGACCTTCGTCTTGTTATCAACCAACCATTCGCAGTTACTTCAACTGTTGGTTCATACGACGTTTTCGTTAATGTTGTAGGTGGTGGTTACGCAGGTCAATCAGGAGCTATCCGTCACGGTATCGCTCGCGCATTGCTTCAAGTAGACCCAGACTTCCGTGATTCATTGAAACGCGCTGGTCTTCTTACACGTGATGCACGTATGGTTGAACGTAAAAAACCAGGTCTCAAAAAAGCCCGCAAGGCATCACAATTCTCAAAACGTTAATACCCAGTTATATCAACGTTTCAGAGCACTTTGCGAAGATTTCGCAGGGTGCTTTTTTTGATGTTTTTGAACTTGTGATAACCTTTTTGATAACCCTTTAGAAACTTTATTCTAGAAAAAATCCCAATCAAGAGATATTATTTTGCTTGATTGAGATAGTCCGCAAATTTTTTGATGGAGTTTTGCTCTCCAGTTTTTGTTGTATGGGTATAGATATCAAGCGTCATTTGACTACTTGCATGCCCTAAACGTTTAGAGGTATTGGTTGGGTCAATTCCGATTTCTGTCATAAGAGTAGCATGAGTATGTCGAAATCCGTGTGGACTGATAGGTTTTAACTTGTATTTTCTGATAATCCGTTTGAGGATATTATTGAGATAGTCCGCATGTAAAGGTTCAATCTGGTCCGAGTTTGTCAAGTAGGTAAACATGTACTCATTAGAAAGGTCAATTTTTGAAATCGCTAACTGATTTTGTTCCTGCCTATAAAGTTCTTGCCAATGCTTTAAGATGTCAATGGTTTCACTATCTAAATATATTGAGCGAACTGAAAAACTATTTTTAGTACCTTTTTCGATAGCATGACCATCAATCCTACCGATACTCTTATTGATAGTTAGTAGATTATTATCAAAATCTAAGTCTCCCCATCTTAGAGCGTAAAGTTCTCCCTTCCGTAAGCCGCTATAAGCTAGTAAACGAAATAAGGCAAAGTGTTTATAAGGTTCTATCTCTTTTACGATTTTTAAAAAGCGATGCAATTCTTCAAGAGACCAGAAGTTTTCTGATTTCTCTTTTTTTATTTTTGGCATGATAACATTAGCCATCGGATTTTTGTCAATATAGTTCATGTTGATGGCAAAATCAAATATTTTAGATGTGTAAGACTTGATATGCTTCATATTTTTGAAGGTCTTTGATTTTTCTGTAATAAAATTTTGACATTCCAATGGACTGATACGACTAATTGTCTTATGACCAAAAATTGGAAGGATATGAATGCGGTATATATCCTTAGTCTTTGCAGCAGTGGTAGCTTCAACAGTATTTTGATAAGCTTGGAACCATTCTTGATATAGTTCCTGATAGCTGATCTTGGTATTTTGCTTGGATGCTTTTAGAACTTCTGAAAGTTGACCAGTTTCTAGCCTAGCTTCATATACCCTAGCCTCTTTTTTAGTTTTAAAGCCTCGTTTTAGATGTCTCTTCTTTTTTCCGTATTCATCTAAACCGATATAAAAGCTAACGTAATAAAAAAATCCTTTTTTTGTTTCGTATTTATGTATAGACATAACAGTTCTCCATTTCTAAGTTTTCGGAGCTTATGTAATTGAGAAACTGTTCGTTTATTTTTTGTGTCGATCTTCTTGCCTAATTCGGTATTCTTCAGTCTGAATCCAAGTTTGCCAAATTTCTGACTCTCGTTTTAAACTATTCATGTGTTTAGTGAAGGTTTTCATGAATTCTTCCTCATGATTAACCAAGTAACGAGCTAAAATGCGTCTAAAATCGTCTGAGAAGCCCTCATTTAAGGGCATAGACAAATGAATCTCCCCTAATTCAATTCCTTTCTTCAGCTTCTCCATATCGCTTTTAAAAGGTGTTACAGAACTAATCTCGGAAACCTTAAAGCTGTCTGTGATAATGTCCATAGTTGACGGCGCTTGTCTATTATCGTCAAGTCCTAAGATGTAAGCAACAGATACTCCAAAATAATCAGCTAATTTTTGAGCATTTCCTTTTTTGGGTTGACGAATGCCTTGATTGTATCCCGATAAGGTAGGATAAGCAATATCTGTAGCAGAACTAATCTCAGTTAGTTTTTTGCCACTCTCTTCTATCAGTTTTGCAATATGATTGGTCATAAATACCTCCTTGAGAGTATTATAACACATTTAATTCTTTTTGAATAAAAATAGTTGACATAAATTCCGAAAGAATATATAATTCAAAATGAATAATAAATAAATTTTCGGAGTTTATTTAATTGAGAAATAGAAATGAGGTAATCTTATGGCTGATGAAACCACTTTAGTTGTACAACTACCGAAATCATTGGAAAGACAGTTGAGAGCTTACTATGACGAGATGGTCAGTAGTGCCATCGCACGTGCTTTAGAGGATAAGGAACTCTATAAGCCAATGGTTCGGATGTCTGCCTTATCCCGCTGGTTAGATGTTTCAACGACTACGATTCAAAAATGGACACGAGAAGGAATGCCTACAATGGTCATTGATGGCGTGACTCTTTACGATAAACGAGCAGTTACACGTTGGTTGAAGCAATATGAAAGATGAGGTAGGGCATGGCTAATAGACGAATGTTGAGTAAGACAGTGGTGCAGACGCAACGCTTTCTACGCCTACCACTTGAAGCACAGGCCCTTTATTGTCACTTGGTAGTTAATGCGGATGACGATGGGATTGTTGAGGCATTTCCGATTATGCGAATGATTAACGCCAATGAAGATAGCCTAAATTTATTAACCCTTAAGCAGTATTTACTCTTGTTAAACAATGAGATGGTTTACTTTATCAAGGATTTCTTTGAGCAGAATACCATCAAAGCAGACCGTTACACACCTAGTAATCATCGTCAACTCCTTATCGATTATCTGAAGGATAATCAATTGTTAGAGAAGATAAATCTAGGTCCACGCTTAATCAATTACCTTCAAACTACTCGGCTCCAAGTTGGAACCAGTCTGGATCCAGATGGGAACCTCAATATAATTAAAGATAAGATAAGTAAAGATAGGATAGGTAAAGATAAGTTAAGTCAAGATAAGATAGGATTAGATAATGATCCAATCTCATCACGACTGACTGATGATATCTGGTTAATGGAAACGCTATGGCATCGAGAATTAACCCAACATGAGAAAGTATTACTAGAGGAATTAACAGTTGAACATTCCTTATTGCAGTTAGCTATTCAGAAAACAGCTGAGCTTGAATCAAGGAAACAAAACATGAGTTACGTCAAAGGGATACTAACGAATTGGGAAGCTAGAGGACTTATCACTGCTGACCAAGTGATAGCGTCTGAAAAAGACTACCATCCATTGGAAATTTCAAATGTGGAAGTATCTGAAGATTTCTTAGCAGCTATGGATTTATGGAAAGATTAGGAGGATAACTAGAGATGACAGTATATTATCAATTAGAGAATATGTTAGTGGCTGGTTTTAAGTCACAAGAGGAGTACGACCGCTACCTGGCCCTCAAGAAGGACTATGAAAGTGAGACAGAGGACTATAGCTTTTCGATTAGAGAAATCACAAATCAGCTTGAAATCATTTGTCAGGCCTTAGAGAATGATTTTCCGAACTTATCAGAAGCATTACTGACCGATTATTTAGAACTGGTAGAAGAGTTGAAACGATATGATACTAATCAGGCAGATAGCTATTTAAGGATGGTCCGTCATGTCTGAACGTGTCAGAACTATTTTAAAGAAGTTTTATGTGACGGAGTCGCAGAATGAAGTCCTTAATCAGTTAGTGGATGATACAGGATTAGTGACATTCTCTAATTATGCTCGTCGGATGCTCTTTAAGGAAACGTCGCTCTTTATTCAATTTGATGACACTCAGTTTGATGAAATGATTTATTCTCTGAGACGCATTGAAAATAATTTAAGGCAGTTATCTAAAATTGCAGAGCAGTCTCAAGATAGTCAAGCCTACAGAGCTATGGACTATAGCAGAAGGCTAGTTTCAAATTATGAAAAGCAGTTAACACGTTACCACAAGAAAAAGAAACGGAAATTATTATCTAAGGGAACTTAATGGTTAAAAAGAGAATTAGGAATGTTATTAAACAAGTCTTTTTGTCTGAAGAAGAAAATCAAAAACTGTTAGAGCGAATGAAGCAAGATGGTTTTTCAAACTTTTCTCGTTTTGCTAGAAAGCAGTTATTAAAACCTGATTTTGAAGTCTGGACAGTGAGCTTTCCAGAATATTTGTCGCTGACAGGTAGATTATTATTTGTTGGTAGAGCAATTAATAGCCTCGCTAAAAGCACAACCCAGTTTGGAAAAATTTCCCAACAAGATTTGATGAAATTAGGTCAGTTGATGGAGGAACTTGTAGAATTGGTGGAGAAACAATTGAAGGAAGACAAGCAACGAATAGCTAAGAAGTGATAATCTTCCAGTCATTTTGATGACCTCATTTCAAAATATGATAGCAAAAACGCTGATGCTGATCAACGTTTTTTATCATGTCGTCGTGAAAACTCCCTGTACGGACAATGTACGGCACCGTATCAAGTACGAAAATGTCCTTAAAATATCAAAAGGACTTTGCGAGCTCAGACAGTGTATACACACTATCATTAAAATAGAAACATCAGTAAAGGTCAGATTGACACTTTTAACTGATAGTTCAATTTTATTTTGGGGAGAATCCCCAAACCCCTGTGCATCTTATATGTTGATTTTTGCAACTTATAGACCAAAAGAACATAAATTTTATTGATGGAGTTATACTAACAATGTCAAAGGTGACAAATTTTAAATAAGGAGGAAACCTATATGAAACCCTGCAAACAAACATTTGCAATTTACGGATTGCTATCTGGTTTAATTTATGGGCTTGTTTTCTTATTTTGGAAAGGATAAAAAGTTATGGAACAACTAGAAATTTCAGAATTTCAAACACAAGGTTTTGAAGTCAAAAAACTAGATACAGATGATTTCTTATCTAGTGACCAAATGAACTGGAGTGTAACATTATGCTGCTGTCCATGTTGCTGTTGTTGTGGTTAATTTTTTAACCCAATTATTAGTTGTCAATAAAGCACTATAGTGATTCATTGCTTTTCAATTGGATTCTATAGTGCTTTTTTATCCATAAATTAGGGAGTTTTGAGTATGAGAACAAATATTACTTATTATATGTCATCAGAGGAAAAAATCTATATTAAGGATGGAACAAATATTTATGAATTGAAAGATTTCCCACAGAAAGAGTTTGAATTGTGTTGGAAAAGTTTACAAAACAGGAATCATGAAGATATTGATAATAATTTAATTCCTTTAAGGGAAAGTTTAATAAAATTTTTGAATTCTATAGGTGCCTTTAATGTGGTTCGTAGTATTGAAGAACAACTGAATAATGTTGGATTAAATGGGTCTGGTAAATTTAGTAATTTTACTGTCGGTGTATGTGGTGACCAAGATCTTGTTAAATATTACTGTAAACAATATAACACGACTTATAATATCATTGAGATAAAAACATTTACAGAAAACTTTGATTTTGGTTTGATTTTATCTAGGGATAGTAATGTAAAACAGTATTTACAATATAATAGAAAATTATATTCTACAGGAAAGGTATTTGATAGCTTATTATTTTCACAATTTAGTTTTCTTATTGGTCCACATACTGTTCCGAAATATACTTCTTGTATTGAATGTATGCGTCTTCATGAAGTTGATAATAATTTTTATGGAAATATTTTAACTGAATTTGATAAGATTGACATTGATAGTCAAGAATTTATTCCTGAACTAATGCTGAATCTAGGGCTTTCTTTTTATGAGATACAAGTATTGAAACAAATCTTAAGTGATAGAAAAGATGCTGTAGAAGTTGAAAATTCTCAGAAAGTTTTATCCTATCAATTGTTAGAAGGAATTTGGGAAGAACATCATTTGTTAAAACATCCAAATTGTAGTTGTTGTTTTCCAAGAGAAATGGCGAATAAACAGATTTTTGAGGTAAATGTAAATGGTAATTAGAAAAGCTCATAGATCGATATTTGTAGATGAGAGATATGGTCTAATAAAAAATATTTATAATTTACCAACTTTTGCAGGTCTACCTAGAGTACATGTGAAAATGGCTTTTGGAGGAAATTATTTCACAGCGGGTTTTAATGCCAGTGGAGCTGGTATTACTGAACAGTCAGCGGAAAATTCTGCAATTGGAGAATATATCGAGAGATATTCTTGTCTACATCCTAGATCAGAAATAATTACTTGTGAATCAGACAGAAAAATATTACCATCAGTATTTAATGTGGGAGCTGATGATGGATTAGAAAATTATGATTGGATAAATGCTATCAATGTTATTGATTCGACTCAAGTTCAAATACCAATTGATTGTGTGTATTTGACGTATAGAAGCAAAGGTAATTCGTGGGTTACGACTTCGACTGGTGCAGCTTGTGGAGAAAGTTTAGACCAGTGTATGTGGAAAGGGATTGCAGAGATTTTTGAAAGAGATGCTTTTCAATACATATGGCGTAGGCAACTTTCTTGTCCTAAAATAGATATTCATGAAAATAGTGAACTAAAAGTATTTTTTGATAAATATATCAAATCTCCAAACATTGAGTTTTCTATTTATAAAATGGAGTTAGACTGGAATGTACCGGCAGTTTTTGGTGTAGCTAAATTTCCTAATGGTGGATGTGTAGTTGGAGCTAGTGTAAGACGTACGTGGATTGAAGCTTGTAAAAAAACATTAGTAGAACTTTCTCAGAGTGTTATCGGATATGCTGCATTAATTTTTGATCCCAAACGTGAAAATATTGTGGATTATTCATTGATTAACGAATATCAGGACCATTCATTATTATATCTGTCAGATGGGATGTCTACACATTTGACATTTTTAGATAATGGGGAACGATTCGCTTTACCAGATGAATTAATTGTTGAGAATGATAAAGGAATTGCGGAATATTTTATCGATGCGGTAAGACGGATTGGAAAAGCAGCTTATTTTGTAGATGTGACTTCTAAAGAGCTTAGTTCTTTAAATTGGTTAGTTGGTAAAACGATTATACCAGGTATGTTAGATATTGAACCGAATTTTATTAAATATTTAGAAGCTAATCGTTTAGCTGAGATTGATAAGAATCTGATTGATTTAGGATTACGAACAGAAAAAGAGCTGGGAAACCCTCAACCAACTGTTCCTCATCCATTTCCGTGATTGGAGGCTAAGATGGACGATTTTAAATTTACGATGATTAGTAACTATCATGCTTGTAAATTATCTGATGATGACTATTTATTGCAATTATTTCATCAGAATACAAAACATGGAAATCAGTACTTGATGAGGAATATGTTCCAATCTAGAACTTTGCTAAATAATAAAAATTTTTTAAAGGCTAGCTCTGTTAGAGAGAAGCAATACCCCCTCTGTGAAAAAGTTCAACTACAGAATCGAACAAAAGATCTATTGATGGATTGTATGTATAATAGACGCTCACAAGTAAAGGAACCTGTTACAAATTATATTCTAACAGAAGAAATTATTTCGGATATTTTTTGGTCGGGTTATGGATTAAATTATAAACATACGAGGGTAGTTCCTTCAGGGGGAGCATTGTTTCCTCTTGAATTATATGGGGTTATTATGCAAGATGTAGGAAGGATAAAAAAAGGCCTATATCACTATAGTCCATCTTCTAATGCGTTGGAATTGATTTCAGAAGAAGAAGATGTTTTTTATATTGCTTCCTATATTATGATGTTACAAAATCTTGAGAATACCTCGCTAGTTCTGTTTACTACTGCTATTTTTAGTAGGATGACTTTTAAATATGATGCAAGGGCGTATAGGTATTTGTTATTAGAAGCAGGAGCAATGTTGCAGAATATTTCTCTAGTAGCTACTAAATATAAATTAGTTAGCACATGTATTGGTGGAACTGATGATAATAAAGTTGAAGAATTACTAGGGATTGATGGAATTAAGGAGAGCTTAGTTAATTGTTTACTCCTTACCAAAGATGGAAGTTGGCAATAAAATGAAATACTATACTATAAAAAGAGGTGAAAGAAGTTCTCACAGTACTATATATATTGTATGCTCTAATTTTGAAAAAGATAGATTTCATATCATGGAACATATGATTATGAGTTTTCTCTTCAAAAAAGACATTCAAGGCGTAGATGCAGTGACAACAGAAGACTTCATAAAGTTTAAAATTTTTAACCCGCTCATAGACTTACAGGAACTTATGAAAATTATTGATTCTGACTTGTGGTTTTCAGAAGAGTCATATTATTTTGCTTTGTCAGAAATAAAACAAGAGAATGCTTTAATTAGCTCTAACATCAGTAATTTGTTGAACAAAATTATTTGTACAAACTATAAACTAGGAGAGAATGTTCCATTTGAAAGTTATAAAGAGTGGTTTTATAAAGTATTATCTTCAATGAGTTGTATGACAATCTCTAATCAAATTGAAAAAAGTGCAGATTTCTCTAGAAAAAGTGCAGATTTCTCTGAATTAACAAGTAGTTCAAATAGGGGAGTTCTTAGCTATAATGATGTTGATTTCTTCTATTCATATATTAAGTTAGCATTTTCAGATATTCCCAACTTTTCTAGTTTTTATTTCTTACAAAATTTTTCGAATCATATTAATAAAAGATTGAAGAAGTTGAGGAATTCGGGTATTTATTATGCATTTTGCTTTTGTAAATATCATAGAGAATATGTAGAGTTTTTTATCGTTATTTCTATAAATAAAACAGTTCCAAATTGTTATGACTATATTATTGATGAACTAACTGCTATTTACAGAGCTTATGATTATCGTGAAAATCATGATACTGGAGTGCAGGAATTTAAAGAAGATTTGTGCGCAATATATTTGACAGATTCATTTATTGAGAGTAATATTCCCGAATTTACTTCTGTTCAAAGAGATTTTGTTAATAAAATAATTTTGATGTTGGGTGGTGATTAAAGTGAATAATGTTTTTGAAATATCAAATATTACCAAATCATTCAAAAATAAACAAATATTAAAAGGTGTTGACTTGGTTGTGAACAAGGGTGATATCATTGGACTTTTGGGTTTGAATGGTGAAGGAAAGTCCACTTTAATAAAAATAATTTTAGGTATACTTTCTCAAGATTCTGGGGAGGTTAAGAGGAATTTCGAGATTAAATCTGATGTTGGGGTTATGTTGCAGGAAATTTCTATGCCTGAGAAGATGAAGGTCTACGAATGGTTAGATATGGTGAAGCGCTTTTCAACCAATTCCAAATCAGTCGAAAGTGTTTTAGATAGTGTTAACTTAAGAACAGTGAAGAATAAATATTGTGACTCTTTATCAGGTGGACAACAAAGGCGAGTTCAATTTGCTACTGCGATAATTAATAATCCTAAAGTACTTATATTGGATGAACCAACAGTAGGGATGGATGTAGTATCAAAAAAAGCATTTTGGGAGACGTTAAACACATTTTCGTTCAGTAAGGATTTGACAATAATCTTGATTAGTCATGATATGGAGGAAGTTTCTGAGTTCTGTAACAGAGTACTTATTTTGTCAAAGGGGCTATTAGTTTCAGATAGTAAAATGACTAATGTTCAGGATAAAATCGAAAAACGCTCATCGTATTCAGTAGATAAGAGTCAAATAACTCAAAAACAATTAGAAGTAATTAAAAAATTTAGTTTTGAAGAGACTGATTCTGAAATAGAATTTAAGTATCAAATGATAGATGAAGTAGTATCTATAGGAAAAATTCCTATTTCGATTATAAAAAAGAATCAAAGTAATCTACGTCAATATTTTATGGAGGTATTAGAAAATGTTCCAAGCGAGTAGACTTTTCTTCTTAATATGGTTGGATATAAAAAGGGTTTTTAGAGATACCAAATATGTATTATTTATCATTGCTTTGCCTGTCATTTTTTATATTATATATACAGCGATTTTTCCTAAAAATGCTAATGTTAACGATGTACCGTGGTCAGAGTATTGTTTAATTTCTATGATTGCTTTTGGAATTATGGGGAATGCAATCAATCTCCTTGGTACTAAAATTGCAGATGAACGAAAAAAAAAATGGTATACTTATTTGAGAGTATCTCCAGTTAATTCTATTTACTATGTGATTAGTCATGTATTTTCATATTTGTTGATCTCAGTTGCTTTTACATTCCTTATGTTTGTAGTTGCCTACCTTTATAAAGGAATCAATTTAGGAGTACTTGAAACGATTAATATAGGAATTACACTAAATATTGGAAGTGTTGTATTTTTAATTATGGCCTTGCTAATCGGTAGATTAGATAATTTGTCTCAACCAATCGGAACAATAACATATTTAGTGCTTTCTTTTTTGGGTGGTTTATGGATGCCAGTGGCAGCTATGCCAAAATTTCTTTCTCAGATTGCAACTTTCTTGCCATCGTATAACTACGCTCGCCTGGGGTGGCGATTGTTAGAAAATAAAGGTATTGATGTTAGATCTGTAACTATTCTCTTTATTTATATTATATGCTTCTTGGGAATCTATATCTTATTACAGAGAAAGGAGCAGGCTAATTAGGAGGCTTTTTTGAAAATAAACGAGTACTTTGGAAATATATCTAAATTAGAGAAAATGTTGTCCGAGTGGATTGATTTACCAGTCTCTTTAAACGTACGCTCAGCAGAAGCGAAAAATATAACATTTCTTTTTGAAAATTTTGGTGAGGAAGAGATTGTTAGTTTTTTTAAAGATAATATTCAACAGACTGAACATGCCGTTGTAGGTTATAGACAAGATGACACTTATGGAGATATATTAGGAAAATGCGACTATCAGGATGTGCTGTATTTTGAAGGTATTGGTGATAAGGTATATGCTTATGCTGACAATCTCACTTTGCGTCTAAAAAATAAGTTGTATGAGATAGAAGAGTTCAGCAAATTATATGTGAGAATTAGTAAATCTTTTATTGTTAATATATTAGTTGTAGAAAAAATTTATCCTTCTCTGAATGGAAAATTTCTCATTGAATTAACAGATGGTCAAAACTTAACGGTTTCTCGAAAATATAAAAAACAATTTTTAGAGTACTTGGGGGATTAGTGGTGAAATACTTAAAAAAACTTCTACTCTTGCTTTGCATTGGTGCAATCTATAATCTATATTTTACTCTTATAAATTCAGGTTTAACGTCTTGGATCAATATTATTATATTCATAGTATTTGGATATGTTGAAGTACTTGCTTTAGAGTTGTTATTTAAATACTCCATTAAATTTCAGAAAAGCATCTATATCCAAATACTTACTATATTTTTAATATCTAGTATAGTTGAAATAGCATATATGCTGGTTACTGGTTTGAGTTTTACTATAGCGATTCATTTTGTTTTGCTAGGAATACCTGTTACAATCATTGGTTTATTGTATTGGAAATATCATGTTGATAAAATTGAAAAATTATTAAGAGACAAAAAATCTAATCTATCGAATTGATTTTCATGATTAACATTGCTATTCGAGTTTCTAAATTACATAAGCTCCGAAAACTCATTTTTGATAACCTCTTGATAACCCTTTGTCTGAAATAATAGGTTAGAAGTGATAAGAAACGAATAAAGTATCTAATAGGTGCTTGGAATTACTGACATTTATCAAAGAATGATAAATGAGATAAAAAACCAGGTCTTAAAAAAGCTCGTAAAGCTTCACAATTCTCAAAACGTTAATTATCAGCGATATATCAACGTTTCAAAGCACTCAAGAGTTTACCTCATGGGTGCTTTTTTCTGTGCTTTTTATAAAAGTTTGCCCTAAAATTTGCCCTAAATTTGCACTACTCATTTTTAAGATGTTGATAGGCGACATGACCAGCAGATAGAGGGACAATATTAGAAGTGTTGACATAGGTCTTAGTTGTGAGAGTATCACTATGAGTTAATGCTTCTGAGATAGCTTCTAAGCTCATTCCAGCTTTCTTAGCAAGTGTTGCTCCAGTGTGTCGTAATTTATGCGGTGTAGCATGTTTTAACCGTGGGTGTCGTCTTCTGACAGAGTTCATCTTATTGTTTAAGTAATCAACATGTAGAGGACTATTCACATTGCCTTTAGTATCGATATAGGTAAAAACCAGCTGGTCAGGTGTTTGCATAATTCCAAATTTTGCCAGCTCCTGTTTTTGTTGAGTCTTCCATTCAGAAAGAAGGGTTACAAGGTAATTAGGAATTGAAAAAATAGTTTTCTTATTCCCTTTTGTAGACCTCACATTCTTGTATTTGTCCAGTGCATGCCTCAAGTCAATTTGAGCTTTTATTAAATCAATGTTTTTCCAATGTAGAGCATAGGATTCCGATTTTCTATCGCTCAGAATAAAGGTTGTAAAGAATAGGACATAATCTTTTAGTGATAGCTTATTGTTCTCCAAATCTTCTCTAAAAGCATTAAACCAATCTTGTAATTCTTCACTAGACAGATATAGGTCCTCCTCGTTTTTGGCTTCTTGTAGTTTTATCTTTTTGGTGGCTTTAATTCGCTTAATTGTCTTGGATAGTCGATTTGATTCTATGTACTCCAATTCCTCAGCCCAGTCGAAGATTGAGTTTACGTAACTACGAATAACTTTAAAATTTGCATATTCTTCGGCTTTAGCCGTCATAAGGTTAAGGACAACTTGTTTATTCTGATTGAGAAAATCTATCGAGAAATTTGCAAACATTGGTAGTATATGCCTTCTAAAAACAGTTTCAGTATTATCAATGGTTACTTGTGTTGGTGGTTTAGTTGTTGAAGTTGTTTGGCCTGCTTTATAAGAATCCCACCAAACATGTTTGTAGAAGTCAGAGAATAAAATATCTCCGTCCTTAGAGAATATTAGGCTTTCTCCGTTTTCAAGTAGACGTATTTTGGTTAAAATATCAAGTTCAGCTTCTTTAGCCTCCTTTCGTGTTTTATAGCGTTTGACAAAGTGACTTCCTTTTATACCCATTTTGGAACGGATTTCTTTGGGAATATACACTTTTAAGTTGTAGGTATTACTACTTGTTTTAGTAACAGTCATGATGTTCTCCTTCGTTCGAGTCAGGATATATCATTGGCAATATTATAGCATGACTTCTTTACAAAGCCATCTATCAATCTCATTTTTATGAAAACGGACTGTTTTGCCAATTTTAATCACAGGAAGACCTTTTTGAATCCAGCTATCCAATGTATTATTTGAAATCCCTAGATATTGGCAAGTTTGTATTTTATTGAGATAAGGACTATCTAGTCCCAAATCTTCTTTGAAATGAGAAATCTCGTGTTGCAAGAGTTCTGTAATCATTAACTGTATTTGTTGGACTTGTTCTGTTGGTAAAATCACTTGCATGTTTCCTTATTCCTTATCAATTTTGATTTTTCTATACTTGACCTCGTTATTTACTAAATGCCCTTTTCTGAAAACTTTACTGTTGTAGGTGCTTTCGTAAAGGATATCATCAGCTTGTACAAGGTCTTCTATATTTTCATTTGTTAATAGCTTTATTTCCTCAGGCTTTTGTAAATTGTGAGAGGAATAAAATGCCTTTTTACCTAGACTTTCTAATAATTCTTGTCCTATACCTTTTTCCATGTATTTTGAAACATAGCGACCAGCATTAGAAGAATCGTCAAGACTATCTAGTTTGTTTATCCGAACTGCCCCTAATCCCCAAATTGTCAATAGGTCTTTATGTGGAACAAAAGGAAACGAAAAAAGGAGAATGTGTGCATGCCACGCTCCCCTTTTTTGTCGTTCTAATACCGCAATGTATTTAATCAATCGTTTTTTTGAATGGTAAATATGATAATTTAAGCGTTTGATAAACTTATCAAAAAGTATATTAAAGTCTTGTCTATCTTGAATGTTTTCTTTGGTAGTAAGTGTAAGGAAACTAGTTTTATCGTCAAAATTAGTATCAATTAAACGTTGGAGTTTCCATTTAGTATTTTTACGAGTTTTAGAAATTCTTTTTATTCGTTCTTCTTGTTCATCAGATGTTAGTTCATCAAAAGTTTTACGTTTTTGCTTTTCTTTTAGTGAAGTACGATTTTCTTCAATTTCAGTATTATCACTTGAAAAAATAGGAGTTTCGTATTCCCAAATTTCAAGGTACGAAGAAGTTCGGATAATTTTGCGGTTGTAACTCACAAAATTAACTTCCTTTCTCGTAACGTTTGCCTATACAATAAATAAACTAGGAGGAGCAAAGCTCCTCCACACTTCTATCATGTGATCCTAAGCACCGCTCCGCTAAACACGCTTCCAGCTTGCCGACTGCGTGTCGGCAGTTTTGCCTAGGTACATGGATAGAAGTAGTTTGTTTATCTTGCATTAACAGCGTAAATATAGTTTAAATAATTAGCAAAATCCCCTTTACGTTTTCTATCGTCGTGAAATTCATCAAACCAAGAGACATCATTTCCAAGTTTCTCAGCGTATCTTTTAATAATGTTAAGTTGTATAATAATCGAATCATGAATCCGTTTTCTTGATTCATCAGCATACTCCCTCTCACCTAGTGGGATAGTTAAGAACTTTCCACGTGCTTCAGCATATTGAGCACATAACTCAATTAGTCTTTGCCAGTATTCAAGGAATTCTGAATCATGAATATTTACCGAACTGATTAAATCCTCATAAATCTTTTCAGCTTGTTCAAAAGTAATGATTCCTTTGTCTTTTAGGAAGTCTTTATAAGTAAAAATTTGCATTGTGAAACTCCTTAAATTATTTTACGAAAATTATAACATATTATTTTGTAGCTAATACAACATCTGAGCAAGAAAACCATAAATTTCCATTAAATTGACCGATGTTTAAATTGTTTAGAATGACTGGGCAGGTATTTTTGTTTGCTAAGTCCTGAATAGTAGCAGAAGGTGTTAAAGTATTCACCTTGACTTGTATCATCTCCATAAAGAAATCTGAATTTTCGTCTTGAATTGATACGTTAAGTCGTAAAGCTACGGGTTTATTTGTTTCTCTGTCTAACACTTCTGTATAACCTTTTACAGCAAAGAAACGATTACCCAATAGTTCGGGTTTCAAAAAGTCATTTAATTTCATGTATACCTCATTTCTATCATCGCAGAGCGATGAGGAACAGATATTGTTGCTGAAAATCTAGCGAATTTAAGCAACAACATCCGTTGTAATTAGTTTGTTTCTGTTAAATAAAGTTGTAATTCTTTGATAAAGTCAAATTGAGTAGTATCAAGATAAGGACTTTCCCAGTATTGTGCTGTCTCCTTGCCTGAACCTTGCATATAAAGATAACCTGCCCCTTTTTCTTCGATAGGTTTTAACTTATCAGGAGTAGCTGAACCAAAGACCATGCGGTAGCCCTCACTAGAATTAGCGCCAAGAGCAATTCTCAATCCCAAGTTATCTCTAAGGTCGGTATTTAGGGTTTCGGCTCTTATTTGTTGAGCTGACAAAAGGTTAAATATGCCTGATTGTCTTCCTAGTAGAATAATTTGTTTAATGCCATCCATAACTTCAACAATAATTTCTTTTGATTTTTTATCTGTTCCTGAAGCTTGAAATGCTCCCATTTCATCGAAGATAAGCCATACTGGTTTAAAATCATGGTTGGTAAAATTTGAGCCGTATTGAAAGTTATCCCGCATATATTGATATCGTTCTTGCATTTCTTCAACTACTAAACGGACAATACGAGCGATATTGTTCGGAGTTGTTGCTACATACTTTTCTCCGAAATAATATGATAAGCTACCTAGGTCAGAATTTTTAGGGTCTGCTATATAGACAGTTGATTGTCGTTTGAGAAGTTCTAAAATCAAGAAAGATATGAAAACAGATTTTCCACTTCCAGTACCACCAGCAACTAGAATATGAGGGCACTTGACAGGATTATAATTCACACCATATCCTAAATCTATATTAAGGTTATCAATTTCTTGCTTCTGGTTGTGAGATTGAAGAACTAACCTATCAGGTTTCTTGTAATAGAAATGATATTCCACAAAATTAGGACGAATAATTTTTTCTTCTAGTTCCAGTTCGAGTACTCCGGCAAGGACATCATCAAGTGATTGTACCTTTTTGCTAAATTCATCACCAGTAATCAGAGCTTTGATAAGAATATGCCCTTTTTGTTTGTCTAGCTCGTATTGCAAGATTGCACTTCTAGAGATTCTTTCATATCCTGAGCTATCTTTATATGTTGTATAAAGGTGGTTTGTATGTAATACATACAATAAGCTTTCTCTGATAATTAGGTAATAATCCAAATGATATCTAAAATATTTTAATTGACGATGAAATTTGTATATGACAAATCCTGCTAGAATAAATAAAGGGATTTTAATAAGGTCAGGAGCTCTAATATTTGCAATAATAGTAAGCATAATACAAGTAGAGAAGCCTAATATTGACCAATGAGCTATCTTTAATTTGCTAGTTGAAATAATATAATTTCTCTTTAAGTCAGCGACTTTCTTTAATTTAAACATAGATTACCTCTTTTAATTAAAAACATAAGTAGTACAACAAGTATACATTTTAGAAAAATGAAAATCTAAACAGTAGAACTGATTAGATTAGTGTTGTTCTTTCCAGTAGGAATATACAACAAGTTTGATAATGTAGCTAAGACGAGGTAGTCTAGTAGCACAGTCCTCCTTCATTAGAACATAGCGGAAATCATCAAGTCCAGCAAGTACATCCTCGTCTAGATAAATACGGGGAGTGACTGTGGTTTCTAAGTTAGGATTAACATTTTTTATGTCCTTTTCCATTTGCTTCCGTAGCTTTTGCCATTTGTCAATTGGATAGTGTCTAGTATTTCGATAGGATTCTTCTATGACACTCCCTATTGAGGCTTTCAGAATGATGTTAAATGAAAGGCCATTCAATTCATCATAGTGATTTTTAAGAAGTGTTTTTTCAAGTTTATCTAAAAAATCCTCTTTATTAAGTTCTTGAATTTTACGTTCTTTTTCTTGAATCAGTTCATCTATCCATACCTTTGCCTCGTACGCAAGGCGGACACTTTTATATATTCTAGTCATTGTTTCCACTCCTGTTAAAACTCATTTGAGTATTTAATTTTATCCATATTTTCAATTTCCTTATAGAAATGGAAATCTTTTTTATTTAGTTTATCGCATATTTGTTTAATGATGAATTTCCCGCGTTCCTCAATCCGCTCATTGACTCTTTTTAGGAAGATGGAGAAATCTTCGGTTTTCTTGGGATAAATGTATTTGTAGTTATGAGTTTCCCAAAATACTTCTGTTTGATAATTATTATCAACATAGGGTTGAAGATAGTATGTATCAATAAATTTTTTCCATGCTTTAGGAGATAAGTCAGTAAGCCATTCTTGAAGAGAAAGCATTGTAATATCCCAGTAATCTTTTGAGAAATTATATCGTCCAGTATTCATCCAATGAGGCAATACAGTAAAGTTTCCGATTGTATGTGTTAATTTTGCGAATGCTTCAAATCCTTTTAGGTTTTTTTGAATCATCTCGAAATTTTGATAGTTTTTATTATGGTATAAGATTGGATATTGCTTGTTTAGATATTCATTTAAGTTTACTCCAATCTTTTTACAAATTTCTTTATAATTCGGGTCATTGGTAATAGCTTGAGTAAATGTAGTTATATAAGAATTTAAGGTCTCGCCTCTTATTATATCTCGCTCGGAATGTTGCCAACCTAAAACATTATAAAGTGGGAGTGCCTCTTTATCACAGTCAGCGTTACTACCAACCTGTTTTGTGATACAAAATGTGGAAGGATTCACGAGTTCTCCGTTTTTATATTTTAGAAAATTTGAAATATTATCTGCGGTTAACTCGCTAGAGTAACAATTTTTAAAATCCCATAACCATGGTTTGATATTGTTTTGGTCACAGTAGTTTAACCATTCAATAACTTTTGTATTATCCATAATTTTCACCTGCTTTATTCTGTGTTACAACAACTATACTTTTATTATAACTGTTTTTTTGGAAAATACAAGAGATTTAGAATAAAAAATTTACAAATATTTTTTTGTTGATTGTAAGTTATGGCTATATTTAGATTTCATAGCGTTAAATTTCAGAATGTTTGTTATAATGAACTATATAAGTAATTGAGGTAAATATATATGAAAAAAGTAATTGAAATGTTCCCAGAATTTCACCAAGAGAAACTAGAAACAACTGATATAAAAGATGAAAATAATTTAATTGTAGTTGATACAAATTTTTTATTACAGATTTTAGAGTTGCCAATTGATATAGCTACTAAGTATGTGGATTCATTAAAATCAATAAAGAGAAATCTTTACATACCTTATTTAGTCGCTCTTGAATTTCATTTCAATAAAAGTAATAAAAAGAAAACTAAAAAAAGAAATGCAGACTCATACTTTAAACAAGTTGAATCTGCATTGAATCAATTAAAATCAAGTGTACAGAATACTGATTTAATTAAAATGGATATTGAGAATGGTAAACTAAAACATTTGATTGGAAATTTGGAGCTTTTTACTGATGATTTTTTGACTAAGGTGAATTCATTTGTAAGAGATGAAATTACTGATAAAGAAGATGAAGTTTATAAAGAGTTACTTAATATTATTTCTGATTCTATTGGAGATGTGTATGAGCAGGAATGGATAGATGAAATAGAGAAAGAAGGAGAAAAACGTTTTGCAGAGGCTATTCCACCGGGATTTGATGACAAAAATAAAGATGGGACAAGAAAATATAATGGCATATCTTATCATCAAAAATATGGTGATTTAATTATTTGGAAGGATATATTAAAAAAAGCAACGGAACAACCTCGTGGTGATAAAGTTATCTTTATTACTAATGACGGAGAATCAAATAAAAAAAGTGATTTAATTTATAAAACTTCAAATATGAAAGTTGGGCCAAGTATTTTCTTGATGAATGAATTATATATGTGTAGTAGAAAAAAATTATATATATTAAACAATACTACACTCGTAAACATGATTACAGAGTTAACAGAAGATGAAATTGATAGGATAGAGGCTCAGGAAGAAAAGAAGTATGTTGTTACGTTTCCAAAATGGATTTTAGATAAAGCAGAAAAAGATGTACGAGCAAGAAATGAGTCAAATAACTCGAGTGTTGTATATTATATTGATTCAGAAAATAGGTTAGCTCGCATTGATATTGATGAACTTGAACCACTTGAACTCATATCCCTACTAGAGAATCCTGATGTAGAAAAAATGTTAAAAGAAGAAATTTTGAAGAAAATGTTAGATGGTTATTACAGTAAATTACCAAGACATATTATTAAAGACATAATAAATAGTTATCAAGAAAAAAATATTCAATGAATTTAATAATAAAATTTCATCATTTAGGGCAAATTACTGATATAGCTGACTCGTTTTGGTTAGTTTTGTAGAAAAATTTGCCCTATTTAGATGAAAATGGTTGAAATTAGTTGAGAGCTAGTAAATGTTTGGTAGTTAAAAGTGGCATGATTAAAGGTATTTGAGCTAGTTTAGTTACTAGGTTAGCCAAACCAGGTCTTAAAAAAGCTCGTAAAGCTTCACAATTCTCAAAACGTTAATCCGTTTTTCAGATTTGTACAAAAGAACACTCTTTGGGGTGTTCTTTTTTGCTTTTGAAAAAATTATTGGAGTAGGATTTTAGAGAAGGGACTCAAAATACAGTCATGTGCCTCTTAAAATGCCTGAAAGAGTCTTAGTGTCCTATAAAAGGGAAAAGTAATAGAAGGTGATTTGATGCTTAAATAGAGCCTGTGAGAGCGTCTACTAGAATAAATCAAAAAAACTTAAAAAACATATTGACAGTATAGATGAAGTTTAGTATACTAAATAAGCTGTTGTTTGAGGCAGCAAATATTTCAAAAATGCTTTGAAAAAAGTTCAAAAAACATCTTGACAAAGCGTTGAAGAAATGATAAACTAATATAGTTGTTGTTCGAGAGGGCGACAGAAACAAGTTTGAAAAGAGTTTTGAAACTTTCTTGAAAAAGATGTTGACAACGCGTTTCAAATTTGATAGAATATAGAAGTTGTCTCGAGTAAGACAAAGACCTTTGAAAACTGAACAATACGAACCAAACGTGCGGGTTACGGAAGTAACCTGTCAAAAAAACGATAAATCTGTCAGTGACAGAATGAGAACAAGATTAAATGAGAGTTTGATCCTGGCT
>SKEK01000055.1_pt1 | contig 74567 bp, 61 predicted proteins | sample 4826761 | NCBI WGS metagenome assembly SKEK01 (sample SAMN11008811, study PRJNA524170) | human gut metagenome | biome: Human fecal sample; material: Feces; isolation source: fecal sample from pouch patient p32 | host: Homo sapiens | place: Israel: Tel-Aviv | collected 2015-10-13 | reverse complement strand
TAATTCATTACGGACATTTAATAATTTTTAGTGGAGAAAGTTACAGATTAAAAAATGCTATATCACGAAAAAATGGTGGTGCTCTTTAAAAATGCTAGAGTGCTGCTGAAAAAAGTTGCAATACACAATATCTCTTGAGATATAACACTATACTCACTAGTTTTTAATAGAAATTCACGATTTTGTTGTCGATTATCAATAATGTGATTACTCTTTATTCTTTCAATACATAGATTTATATAGAATGTTAAAATATTAAAAGCTTCATCAGATATTATAATCTCAAGTTTCTTCTCTATCCTTTTAATAAAGAACTTAATTAAACTTAAAATAGAATCATCTAAACTCTCTATAATAGCATCAGCTATAAAGTTTAAACCATAGGTTCCACCTGAAAGATATCTTGATCTATATCTATTTTTATAGATTTCCACATATCTAGTTATATATCTAAGCTGAAGTTGTCTTATGCTTTCCTCTTTTCCTTCTAAAACCACCCCCTGTTTAGAGATAAAGTTTAACTCTAAAGAGTTATTATCAAAGAAAGTTTTAACCTCTTTTAAATCTAACTTTATAGTGCTTAAACTTACATCTAAATCTTCACCAATCTCTAAAAGTCTATTATTTTCACTAAAAAGAAATTTAATTTTTAAAAACTCTCGTCTCTCATCAGAGGTGAAAACATAGAATCTGTGTAGTATCTCCTCTAAAAAAAGCTCTAGATTTTTAACACTCTCTTTTGTTGAATAGATACCCTTTTGAAGTTTTTCAATCTCCATATACCCACTTTTTTCCAAGTGGTAGTTTATATTATCAATATCATATCTAATACTACGTTCACTAATATTAAAAAAACTAGCAGCCTCTTTTAAAGAAAGCTGTAAATCATTATCAATTAAATATTTTATTATTTCAATACAACGTTTATTTAACATATATACCTCCATTAAACGCTTTTATAAAATCCTCTTCACAATCTGAAAGTATAAGGTTTTCAATTAGTTCCTCATCCTCAATACTATTTACAATATTAGCTATATAATCTAAACGAAGATTTGGGTTTTTTATAGTGATTCCAATTAAAATATAAACCTTTTCACTATTTTCAAAATCAATTCCATATGGGTAGTGATGAATAACCACTCCATTTTTACAAATGAGATTTAAAGATGAATGTGAACCGTGAGGAATAGCTATACCATTACCAATATATGTAGAACAAGTTATCTCCCTTTCTACTAAACTATCTTTATAACCACTCATAACAAAACCAAAGTTTTCAAGATCCTCCCCTAAAGCTTTAAGAGCTTCAGATTTAGAAGTAGACTTTAAAGAGAGTTTTAACTTCATCTCTAAATACTCATTTTTTAAAAATCTATCTATATAAAACTCTTTATCTAAAAAATCCTCTAAATAAAGTTTAGATATATTTGGATACTCTTGAATTACACGATTTTTTAGTTTTTCATGGGTAATAATCAGATCTACTTCTGAGAGGCTATCACCTATATAGCTATTGATAATGTCTATATCTTTAAACTTAGTTTTTTCGAAAATAGTTTTTAACATATTAGCTCCAATAGCACTAGATCCCATTCCTGCGTCACATAAAAAAACTATTTTTTTAATATTTTGTACATTAGGTACTGGTATATCATCTATCTCTTTTTTAACTTTTAAAGAGGTAGTTTCTACTTTAGGTTTTTTCAAAATAATATAGGTTATAAAAAATGAAACTCCTGTTGAAATACCAAAACCTAAAAGTATATAGATATAATCTCTATCTTTTGAAAGTAAAAGTAGATTTAAAATACTTCCTGGAGAAGCCACCCCTATAAGACCAGCTTTAAAAATATAAAAAACTAGATTACCAGATAGTCCTCCTAGAGATACAGCCCAAAGAAGCTTTAAATTCTTTAGAATATATGGAAAGTAAACCTCATGTATTCCACCAATAACTTGAACGAATATATTTGATAATAGATTTACTTTTTGAGATGTTTTAGATCTTATTAAAAGTAGTCCCAAAAGAACTCCTAGCCCAGGACCAGGATTTGTTTCTAGTAGAAAAAGAAGTGATTTTCCCTTTTCACTCAGATCATTAAAACCTAAAATAGAAAGGATTCCATGGTTTATAATGTTATTGAAAAAGAAAACTTTTCCAATCTCTAAAATAGGTGTAAGAATAATTAAGCCATAAATATTTTGAACAACTCCTATTAAAAACTTAGAGATAGTTTCAAGGTAGTAGTTAGTATGTTTTAAAATAAAGTAAAAAGCTCCACCTGTAATAAGTGCAATTAGAGGGTATAAAAAGTTAAAAAGGAACATTTGAAAACCACTGTACACATATTTTTTAATAAATATATTTAGATATTTAATTAAAAACCCAGAGGTAACTCCCACAACAATCCCCTGATTAATAGTGGAATCTGGATATAAAAACATAGATATACTCATAGAAATAATAGCTACAATACCTCCTCCATTTTTTTCTAAAATGTTTCCAGCACTGTAAGCAAGAGCCATAGGTAAAAGATAGATTTCAAAATATGTCCCATATAACTCTAAGTTTGGGAAATAATATAAGCTCCAACGGATAATTCCTAGAGCTATAAATAGATATATATTTTTTAAAATAAGTTTACTAAAGAAATTTCCTATTTTATAAATCATCAAAATGTGCTACCTCCAAATAAATTATAAAATATTTTAACATATTGCTTCAAAAAAAGTGTGACTGTTTATTTCAAAAAAAAGTGAAAGGTTTTAACCTTGATATTTTAATTCAAATGAATTAAAGTTAAAAGTAATAAAATTTCAAAAGGGGTGTTTGTATGAGATTAATAATTCCAGGAGCAAATATTGGAGATTGGGCAGCAGCTTATGTAGTGAAAAAGATAAAAGAGTTTAATCCAACAAAGGAGAAACCATTTGTTTTAGGACTACCTACGGGAAGTACACCAGAGAAGATGTATAAAAGATTAGTTGAGCTATATAAAGAGGGAGTTATCTCTTTTGAAAATGTAATTACATTTAATATGGATGAGTATGTTGGATTAGGACCTAACGATGAGCAAAGTTATCACTACTATATGCATGAGCACTTTTTTAATCATGTGAATATACCTAAAGAGAATATAAATATTTTAAATGGACTTTGTGAAGATTTAAAAGCAGAAGCCAAAAGATATGAGGAGAAGATAAAGTCAGTTGGAGGGATTCACCTTTTTGTTGGAGGAATAGGACCAGATGGACACTTAGCTTTCAATGAGCCAGGGTCATCTTTAAGTTCAAGAACTAGAGATAAGGAGCTAACTCAAGATACAATTATAGCTAACTCAAGATTTTTCGGTGGAGATATAAATAGAGTTCCAAAGGTTGCAATGACAGTTGGAGTTGCTACAGTTTTAGATTCAGAGGAGGTTATGATTTTAGTTGATACTCATGCTAAAGCTCTTGCTCTTCATAAGGCTGTTGAGTGTGGAATAAATCATATGTGGACAGTATCAGCTCTGCAACTCCATAGAAAAGGTATTATAGTTGCAACAGAGGAAGCTTGTAGTGAACTGAAAGTTTCAACATATAGATATTTTAAAGATATTGAAAAGGATAACTTAGATACAGAGAAGTTTTTAAATAGTGTTAAATAAAGTAAAAAAATATGAATTTTTCAGCTACCAAAAATTGGTAGCTTTTTTATTTCCATTTTTTTGAAACTTAAGAGGTAAATTTTCTTTGAAGTCATTGAACTTTGAAGGTTTTCAAGGTTTTTAGTATCATTGGGACAGAAAGATCAAAGAGAAACAGGAGGGAGAAAAAATGAAAAGTTCAGAGTTTAAAGTGAGAGTTCAAGCTTTTGGAAGATTCTTAAGTGGAATGGTTATGCCAAACATTGGGGTGTTTATAGCTTGGGGACTTTTAACAGCACTATTTATACCAACAGGTTGGTTTCCAAATGAGCAGTTAGCAAAGATGGTAGGACCAATGATTACATATATACTTCCACTACTTATAGGGTATAACGGAGGAAAGTTAATAGCAGGAGATAGAGGAGCAGTTGTAGGAGCTATAACAACTGTGGGAGTTATCTGTGGAACATCAATTCCTATGTTTATAGGAGCTATGATTGCAGGTCCAGTTGGTGGATATGTAATTAAAAAGTTTGATGAAAAGATGAAAGGAAAGATAAAGTCAGGATTTGAGATGTTAGTAAATAACTTCTCAGCAGGAATTGTGGGACTGATTTTAGCAGTTGTATTTTTCTATGGTGTAGGACCAGTGGTAGAGCAGCTAAATACACTTCTTGGAGTTGGAGTAAATAGACTAGTTCAAGCGGGACTATTACCATTAACATCATTAGTTGTTGAACCAGCAAAAGTTCTATTTTTAAATAATGCTATAAATCACGGTGTATTTGGACCACTTGGAATTCAACAAGTTTCAGAAACAGGAAAATCACTATTCTTCCTGATTGAAGCAAATCCAGGTCCAGGATTAGGAGTACTTTTAGCTTATATGATGTTTGGTAAGGGAGCTTCGAAAGATTCAGCTTCTGGAGCAGCTATAATACATTTTTTTGGAGGAATACACGAGATTTACTTCCCATATATTTTAATGAAACCAATGCTAATAGTATCACTAGTATTTGGAGGAATGACAGGGGTATTTATAAATGTTCTTTTTAATGGAGGATTAGTAGCACCACCATCACCAGGAAGTATCTTTGCAATAATGGCTTTAGCACCAAAGGGTGAGATACTACCAGTGCTTTTATCAGTGGTTGGAGCTACAGCAGTTACTTTTGTAACAGCAGCAATAGTTTTAAAAAGTTCAAAAGAGATAGAAGAGGATATGAAGTCTATAAAGAGTTTTGTAGCTGAGAGCAAAACATTAGAAACAATATCAAGAATAATAGTTGCATGTGATGCAGGAATGGGATCAAGTGCCATGGGAGCTGGAGTTTTAAGAAAGAAGATAGAAGCAGCTAACTTACCAATAGAGGTTGCAAACTGTTCAATCTCAAATCTAACAGAGGATATGGATATAATAATAACTCATAAGGATTTAACAGAGAGAGCTAAGAAAACTGTATCTTCACCAATGCATATATCAATAGATAACTTTATGAATCATAAGTTTTATGATCATTTAGTTGAAAATTTAAAAGAGAGATTTAAAGATGTTCATATTGAAAGAGAAAATGATGAGAAAAAAATAGTTAAAAAAGGTAGTGTAAATTCAGATATTTTAAGAAAAGATGGAGTTTTAATAGGATTAGAGAGTGTTAGTAAAGAGAAAGCTATCGGTGAAGTAGCTGCACACTTAGAGAAGTTAGGATATGTTGGAAAAGGTTATGGAAAATATATGCAAGAGAGAGAGAAGGTTTCAACTACATATATTGGAAACTACGTGGCTATTCCTCATGGAACGGTGGATGGAAAGAAAGAGGTATTAAAATCAGGAATTGTAATTTTACAGTATCCAAATGGAATAGATTTTGGAAATGGAAACAAGGCATATTTCCTAATTGGAATAGCTGGAAAAAATGATGAACATGTGGAGATAATCTCTAAAATTGCTGATGTAATTGAGGATGAAGATGAAGTTTTAGTTTTAAAAGATGAGAGAAATGCTGAAAAAATATATAAGACATTTAATATTTAATGGAGGGATAGAGATGAAAAAGGCGATACAGTTTGGAGCAGGAAATATTGGTAGAGGATTTATTGGAAAGATACTATCTCAAAGTGGATATGAGGTTTGTTTTGCAGATGTGGCAAAGGATATTATAGATGAGTTAAATAAAAATCATGAGTACAATGTTGAGATTGTTGGAGCTAATAGGAAAGTTGTAAAAGTGAAAAATGTTTTAGGTGTTATGTCAAATGGAGATGAGGTAATTGAAAAGATAAAAGAATCAGAACTTATAACAACTGCTGTTGGACCAAATGTTTTAAAGATAATTGCTAAGACTTTGGCTAAGGGAATAGAGGCGAGAGAGGCAGCTGGAATAGATGAATATTTGAATATAATAGCGTGTGAAAATATGATAAATGGAACATCATTTTTAAAAGAGGAGATAGAGAAGTATCTATCAAAAGAAACAGTGGAAGGGTATATGAAAAAATATGTGGGATTTCCTAACTCTGCTGTAGATAGAATAGTTCCTCCAATGGATAGTAAAGAAAATATTTTAGATGTTAAAGTTGAAGAGTTTAGAGAGTGGATAGTGCAGCAAGCTGCTTTTAAAGGGGAGATTCCTAAGATTGAAGGAATGGAGTTAACAAATAACTTAATGGCTTTTGTTGAAAGAAAGCTATTTACTTTAAATACAGGGCATGCTATAACTGCTTATCTTGGAGTATTAAATGGGCATAGTACAGTGAAAGAGAGTATTGAAAACCCAGAGATTAGAGAGGTTGTAGTAGATGCAATGAAAGAGAGTGGAGAGGTTTTAATAAAGAGATATAACTTTGAAAAGGATGTTCATGAAAAATATATCAATAAGATACTTACTAGATTTGAAAATCCACATTTAAAGGATGAGGTGTTTAGAGTGGGAAGAGAGCCGCTTAGAAAGCTAAGTTTTAATGATAGATTAATAAAGCCACTTAGAGGGACACTTGACTATGAGTTAAAAAATGAGAGTTTAGTGAAGGGAATAGCTGCAGCAATGAAATATCAAAACGAGAATGATCCTCAGGCTGTTGAGTTAAACGGAATGATTAATGAGTTAGGAATAAAGGAAACTTTTAAAAAAATATCAGGATTAGAGGATAGCTATGGTCTTGAAGATAGAGTTTCTTATCATTATAATATGATATAGATAAATAGAAACCAGACTATAAAATTAGTCTGGTTTTTCTTTTTTCTATTCAAATTACACAAAATTTTGTTATACTATAATCATTAGTAAATGAATAAGTGGGAGAAAATGGGGGAAACATGAAAGCATCTCAATTAGTAGAAATATTTCAGTATATGTTAGATAAAAATGAGTTTCATTTGAGTAAAATTAGTCAACAGTTCAGTGTGTCAGAAAGAAGTTTGCGTTATGAGTTAGAAAAACTAAATGAGTTTTTAGAGGAGAATAACCAACCTAAAATAGTAATTGAAAAAGGGTGTTTAAAATATAGTAGTTGGGAAATAGTATTTGAAAACATCAAAAAAAATAGTACACACTCACTGTCTATTCAAGAAAGAGAGATGTATATACTATTAAATATATTCCTAAACAGAGAGATAAATCAAAAGTCAGTTGGAATAGAGTTAGATATAAGTCCAACAACAGTTAAGACACACTTTAAAGAGGTAAAAAGTTTTTTAGATAGCTATGGACTAGTACTAAATATCAAACCTAAAAAAGGTCTAGAGCTAGATGGAAAAGAGGAAAATATAAGAATGGCTTTTTTAAAGCTATTAAATAATATCTCTAAAAGTAACTATATTTTCTTAAAGGATTATTTAAAAGAAAACTTTTTTGAAAAAATAGAAAAAGATGGAATAAAAAGATTTATAAACTATTGTCAAAAGTTAATGAATATAATAATCTCTGATGAAGCCTATAAAATAATAATAAACTATTTAAGAATAGGCTTATATATGAACATGAGAGGTTATAGATTAAATGAGATAAAAAATGAGAAATTTTTATCAGAAACAAAAGAGTATAGATGCATAAAAAAAGCTTCATCTATACTTGAAGAGTGGTATGAGATTGAACTTCATGAAAAAGAGTATTTAAAAATAACAGATTACTTTTTAGGAAGTAATACATACAATCTAAACTACTCATACTACGATAACTGGGTAGAGATAGAGGTTATGTTAAAAGAGATGATATTAGACTTTAATAGCTACATAAAAGAGAATATCACTGAGGATAAACTTTTGTTAGAGGGGCTATTAAATCATATAAAACCTACAATATATAGAATAAAAAATAAAATAGAGTTGGAAAACTCAATATATAAAGAGGTTTTAGAGAGTTATCCAAACTACTTTAATATAACAAAGGCAGTTTTAAAAAAGATAGAGAATAAGATGAATCTTACCTTTACAGAGGATGAAATATCCTTTTTAGTTATCCACTTTAAAGCTGCAATAGATAGAAATAAAGTGAAAAGTAAAAAGAAAAGAGTAGTTTTAGTTTGTGGATCAGGTTACGGAACATCTAAACTTTTAGCTCAACAACTAAATCAATACTATCATCTAGAAATCGTAGATATAATTCCAGAGTATCTAATAGATAAAGTAATCTCTAAAAATGATATAGATCTTATTTTAACAACTGTGGATGTAAAAGGAGATTTAGAAGATAGAGTAGTTTTAAAACTAAATCCTATTTTAACAGAGGAAGATAAAAGAAAAATAGAAGCAATAGGTGTTCACAAAAGCTCAAAAAAAATATCTATGACTAAATTAATAGAGGTTGTTAAGGAAAGTTGTAAAGGTTTTGATGAGAAAGAGTTAAGAAATAACTTGAAAAATAGTTTTGATGAATACTTAATAGACGATTTTTTTCAAGAAAAGAATACAATTTTTGACTACATAGGAGAGAGAATTTTAATAAACCAAGAGGCTAAAGATTGGAAAGAGGCCATAAGAAAAGTTGGCCAACCACTTTTAAAAGATAGGATTATAAAGGAGAGTTATATTGAAAACTCTATAAAATCTATAGAGGAGTTTGGTTCATATATGGTTTTAGGAACGGAAACTCTATTCCCTCATGCTAGAACTAAGGGAGACGTATTTGAAACTGGTTTCTCAGTAATGACTTTAAAAACTCCAGTTTTACTTCCAACAAATGAGAAAATATCTACTCTTATTATGTTTTCATCTAAAAATAACAACGATCACTTAGAAACTTTTATAAAATTAGTGGATTTATCAAATGAGGAGAGCTTTTTACAGGATATAAAAAGAATTAAAAAACAGGAAGATTTTATAAAAATATTAAATAGATAAACTGACTAGTCTCTTTTTTAGAGACTAGTTTTTTTTTGAAAAAATGAAAAAAATAGCCTCTTTATTTTAATATGTGTTCCTTATATAATTACAGTATACTAAAAAAAAACAAAAGGGCTGATAGAATGAAAAGTATTTTAAAAGATAATATTCATGTTTTAGAAAGAGTAGAAGATTGGAAAGATGCAGTTAGAAAATCAGGAAAAATACTTTTGGAAAATCAAAGTATTGAGGAGCGATACATAGAAGCAGCGATAAAAAACATTGAGAAGTTAGGAAACTATGTTGTAATAACTGATAATGTAGCCATGCCTCATGCTAGACCAGAGGATGGAGTTAATCAAACATCTCTATCGTTACTACTGATAAAAGAGGGAGTTGATTTTTTAGGAGAGAATGTAAATCTAGTGTTTATGCTAGCTTCTAAAGATAACTCATCTCACATTGAGGTTATAAGAAAACTATCACAGTTAGTTGATGATGAAGAGGTTGTTGAAAAAATGAGTTTTGCTAAAAACAAAGAAGAGATTTTAAATTATCTATAAAAGAGGGAGTGAGTATTATGGTAAAGATTTTAACAGTATGTGGAAATGGTATTGGAAGTAGCTTAATGTGTGCTATGAAAATTGAAGAGATATGTCAAGAGGAGGGAATTGCTGCAGATGTAAGCTCATGTGATTTTAACTCTGTTTCTGGAAAAGAGGTAGACTTAGTTGTAACAATAAAAGAGTTAGCAGATCAAATAACAAACTTAAAAGTTGTGCCAATTAGAAGTTACACAAATAAGAAAAAGATAAAAGAGGATGTATTCGAAACTATATTAACTTTAGTTAAATAATGATTATTGAGGGGTGAATAAATTATGTTAGGATTGATAGCAGTAATAGGAAATGATATATTAACAAATCCAGCTTTTTTATTAGGATTGATGTCTTTTATAGGGTTAGTAGCTTTAAAAAAACCAATTAATAAATTGATTGTAGGAACTTTAAAACCAATATTAGGTTTCATTATGTTAGGTGCAGGAGCAGACTTTATCGTTAAAAACCTTGATTATTTAGGGAAGATGATTGAGAAGGGATTTAATATAACAGGGGTTGTTCCAAATAACGAGGCTATTGTTTCAATAGCTCAAAAGGTTTTAGGAAAAGAAACTATGTTTATTTTATTAGCAGGGTTAATTATAAACATATTGATAGCTAGATTTACAAAGTTTAAATATATATTCTTAACAGGACACCACAGTTTCTTCTTAGCTTGTATGTTCTCAGCAGTTCTTGCAAAGATTGGATTTACAGGTGGAGTTCTTGTTCTTGTTGGAGGATTACTTTTAGGAATGTGGTCTGCAATTTCACCAGCAATTGGACAGAGATATACTGATTTAGTTACTGATGATGATGGAATAGCTATGGGACACTTTGGTTCTTTAGGTTATTATGTTTCAGCTTTCATAGGAGAGAAAATTGGAAATCCTGAGGATAGTACTGAAAACATTAAAATTCCTGAAAAGTTAAACTTCTTAAGAGATACAACTATATCTACAGGAATAACAATGTTAGTGTTCTACATCGTTGCAGCAGTTGCAGCAGGACCTGAGTATGTATCAGAGTTATCTGGTGGAAAAAACTATATAGTATTTGCTATAATCTCAGCTTTAAGTTTTGCAGTTGGAGTAACAATTGTTTATAACGGAGTTAGAATGATATTAGCTGAATTAATACCAGCTTTCCAAGGAATTTCACAAAAAGTAATTCCAAACTCTATACCAGCTGTTGACTGTGCAGTGTTCTTCACTTATGCGCCTAACGCTGTTATAATTGGATTCCTATCATCATTTGTAGGTGGAGTTCTTGGTATGTTAATCTTAGGAGCTATGGGAGCTGTTTTAATAATACCTGGATTAGTACCTCACTTCTTCTGTGGAGCTACAGCGGGAATTTATGGTAATGCAACAGGTGGAAAAAAGGGAGCTATTGTAGGAGCTTTTGTTAACGGTTTATTCCTATCTTTCCTGCCAGCTTTACTACTTCCTGTATTAGGTGGAATTGGATTCCAAAATACAACTTTCGGAGATATAGACTTTGGAGTGTTAGGAATCATTGTTGGAAAAGTTGGAGAGGTTTACAAAGCACCAGGAATATTAGCGATAATCTTAGTGTTAGCTATATTTATAATCGTTCCATCAATAGTTAAAAAAGATGTGAAAGTTATAAATGCAAAGGATGAGTATTAAAATGAATAAGATATTATGTGTAGGACACTCTGCTTGTGATATAACTTACGTTTTACACGAGTATCCTATAGAAAATAGAAAATATAAAGCTGATGAAACAAAAATAATGGGAGGTGGGCCCACTGGTAATGCGGCCTACCTTTTAGGAAAATTTGGTGAGTTTCCATCTTATATAACAACTTTAGGAAAAGATCTATATGGAGATTTAATTGTTAAAGAGTTAAAGTCTGTTCAAGTGGATCTTAAAAACTCACTAATTAAAGATGGATATACAACACCTTGCAGTATGATTATAACTAATACTTCAAATGGAAGTAGAACAATATTAAATCATAGAAATAAAAACTTAATACCAAGTGATTATAAAATAGAGTACTCTTCACAACCTGAGATAGTACTATTTGATGGGCATGAGATTGAGTTAGCAAGAATGACATTAGATACTTTTCCAAAGGCTCTAACTGTTTTAGATGCAGGAAGTTATAAAGAGGAAACTGTTGAGTTAGCTCAGAAAGTGGACTATCTAATATGTTCTGAGGATTTTGCAAGGGATTACACAAAAGTAGAGAGATTAACTGAGGAAAACTATAAAGAGGTTTTTTCTAAATTAGAAGATTTAAATGGAAAAACTGTAGTTATAACTTTAGGAGAAAAAGGGTGTATATATAGAAAAAATGGAGAGTTATATAACTTCCCTGCCTTTAAAACAAAAGCTATTGATACAACAGGAGCTGGAGATATATTCCATGGTGCCTTTGTCTATAGTTTAGGAAAAGGGTATGACTTTACAGAGGCAATTAAGTTTTCATCAGTGTGTGCATCACTATCTGTGGAGAAAATAGGTGGAAGAGAATCAATACCTGAATTAAAAGACGTATACGAGAGGATGGAAAAATGGCAAAGTACAGATTTCAAGATTTAGGATTAGTTAATACAAAAGAGATGTTTAGAAAGGCCAATGAAAAAGGGTATTCAATACCAGCTTTTAACTTCGCTAACTTAGAGCAATTAAAGGCGATACTGAATGCTTGTCATGAGGCTAATTCAGATGTTATTTTACAGATTTCAGAATCAGCAAGAAACTATATAGGTAAAGAAACTCTACCTCTTATGGTAAAGGGTGCTATTTTAGATTTAAGAGCTAAAGGTAGCAACATTGGAGTAGCTTTAAATTTAGATCATGGTAAGGACTATGATTTAATTAAAGACTGTTTAGATTATGGTTTTTCATCTGTTATGATAGATGCTTCTCACGAGGAGTTTTATAAAAATATTGAAAAGACTAGAGAGGTAGTTGATTTAGCGAAGGAGTATGGCGCTTCAGTGGAGGGAGAGTTAGGAGTTCTATCTGGAATAGAGGATGAGATATCTTCTGATGAGAATAAGTTTACTAATCCTAAAGAGGTAGTTGAGTTTGTTCAAAAGACTGGTGTAGATTCACTAGCTATTGCCATTGGAACTGCTCATGGAGCACACAAATTTAAACCTGGGGAAGATCCAAAGTTAAGATTGGATATTCTTGAAAATATAAGAGAGGTTTTAGGAGAGTTCCCAATTGTTTTACATGGGTCATCTTCAGTTCCTGGAGAGTATATTGAAAAGTTTAGAGATAATGGTGGAATGATAAAAGATGCCATTGGAATCCCTGATTTAGAGTTAAAAAAGGCATCTAAATCTATAGTTACAAAGATAAATGTGGATACTGATGGAAGATTGGTATTTACAAGTACACTTTTAGAGTACATGAAAAACAATCCTAAAGAGATGGACTTGAAAAAGTATTTAGGTGTACCTAAAAAGGCTATGGAAAGATATTATTCTGAAAAGATAACGAGAGTATTTAAATAGTTATAAAAAAAGACGTCAGAATATTTTGACGTCTTTTTTATTAAATAAATATTTTTATCAACTAAAAAGGATTGTTTTTTGCGAATAGGTATATATTGTCAAGTTTAGTAAATCAAATTTTAAAGGAGTAAAATGTATGAAAAAGTTTATTCATTTAAGTGACTTACACATTGGAGCTGAGGAAAAAAATCTTGAAAATCAATATTTAGAGGTTATTATAAATCACATAGTTCAACGTTACCAAAATTTAAAAAATAAGCCAGTTATTATGATAACAGGAGATATAACTAACAATGGTTATGAAGAGGAGTACCTACAAGCTATAAAATTATTAAATAGATTTAAAGAAAATGGATTTATTTTAAAAATAGTTCCTGGAAATCATGATTACGGATATTGTGGAAATGTATATACTAAAGAGTCACAAGAAAACTTTAAAAGATATATTTTAGAAGATTTATTAGAACTTGAACTTACATATACTGACGAAGGGTTATTAAATGTTTATCCAATTGTAGAAGAAGTAAACGGTGTTGTATATATAGCTCTTGACTCTGTTATTGATAAAGATGATGAGTTATTACATTTTGCTTCTGGAGAGATGGGAGAGAGACAATTAAAAAAACTTGCTGAGATTTTAAAAAGTTATATAAAAACTGATAAAGTTAGAGTTGCTTATTTCCATCATCATCCAGTTGAAAGATCTTTATTTTTAAAAATGGATGATGCTCAAAAAGTTATGGGAGTTTTATCTGATGTTGTAGATTTTATATGTTTTGGACATAAACATAAAGAAGAGGAGTTAGATGGAAGTCAATATGGAGTTAGACATATTTTAGCTTGTGGAAAATCTACAGAGGTAAAAAAAGTAGGAGATATATTTGGACCAAAGAAAGAGATTTTAACATATAAAGAGATTAGTATTACAGATAGAGACAGTTGTAGTATTACAAAATATAATTTATGTCTAACTTAAAATAGTGATTATAATGCAAGCAAATATAATAAAATATAATCCTAAAGATGCGTATAACTTAGCTAAATTATGCTCTTTAGCTTATAGATTTAATAGTAAAACGGTAAAAGATAAGGAAAATAATTATTATTTAATTGAAGTAAAAAATAATCGCTGCTTAGTTGTTTATAATAGTGAAGTGTGTATTTTAGTTTTTCCTGGAACAGATTCATTTGAAGATGTAGTTACGGATTTAAAAATAAAAGGAGTATCTTTAGGTGATAATATATATGTACATAAAGGTTTTTTAGAGACCTCTAGAGTATTAATTACTGAATTAAGTGATTTCTTTGAAAAGAATTCTTTTTTAAAAGACAGAAAAATATGGATAACAGGACATAGCTTAGGTGCTGCTCAAGCTGTGTTAGTAGCTTATCTTATGTCTGAGTTAAAAGATTTTCAAGGAATATATAGTTTTGCACAACCTAAGATAGGGAATAAAGAATTTTGTAATGTTGCTAGTACATATTTTGGAAAAAGATATTATAGAATAGTTAATTTTTTAGATCCAGTTCCTTTAGTTCCGACACAAAATAATGACTTTAAATATGAACATATTAAAGGAGAAAAAATAGAATACAAAAGTTCTGAATATATAGGAAAAAATATAAGAATCGAAAGAGAAAATATAATACGTTCTCTTTTTCTTTTAGCTTCATACCCAATTAATCATTCAATAGATATTTATATTCAAAAAGCAAAAAAAGATTTGAATAATTAAAATATTAAGAAAGGAAAAAATATGCATAATATATTTTATGATGAAAGTTCAATTGAAAAAATGTATTTTGAGGGGAAAATAAGAGAAAAAGATTACAAGATATTAAAACTAAAGAATGAAACGGGTATACGTATTTTTAATAGTGACAATAAAGAGACGTTTATAGATAATATTTTTTCTTGTGAGATAGCAGAACTTATTTTTAAAATCGAAATTTTAATAGGGAGTTCAATAACAACAGCTAAAAAAAAAGAAAAGATGAGAGAGTTGTATTATAATAAAATTGTAAAATGTATACTTTTATGTCTTGAAAAAGATATAAATAATATGAGTAAAAAAGAGATAGATGAGATTCAAGAGTTTATTAGATGTAATAATGATACTCTAGAAGATAGACTTTTGAATAAAAATAGAATATTTTATTTTTGTACATATCTAGCGATTACTCTATTAAGTTTAAGTTTATATTTCATTTTTATAAAATATGAAAATGGTTTGTTATTAAAAAATTATATAAGTATAGTTGAAAACAAAAACATTTTGAAGAGTGTAAATATGGGACTTATGGGAGGTTTTTTAGCAATAAATTATAGATTAACAAATGAAAAAAGCTTTAAAATAACATATTTTAGTCCATACTATATTTTACTGGCAGCAGGAAGAGCTTTTTATTCTATAATTGCTGGTATAATAGCTTTTTTTTTAGTAAAGATTAATTTTTTTAATATACTAGATTTAGCAAGTGCAAAGAACAATAGAGAGATTTTCATGTATCTTTTAGCAACAGTATTAGGTTATAGTACAAGATATCTTCCATCTATATTTACTAGTGTTAGTTCTTGTATTTCAAAGGATAAAAATGCTTTAGATAAAAATAAAGATGGGTAGTGATAAAAAATATTTGCTTTAAATTTTTTTGTGTGATATTATGTGTCTAATAAAAAATACAAAGGTAGAGGTTGCAGAGGACAAGAGTAAGTTGATGGAGCTAGACAAGGCTTTGAAGTCAGTTGAAAGGGGAATTTGCCGAAATAAAAATTCGTCAAAATTTTTATTGGGGATATAGAGAATATCTATATAACTGTCATTAGGTATCTAATGTTGTGCTATCCAAAGTTGTAAAACAATTTTCTTATATATCATATAGTGAAATTTTACAAAACTACCATAACTTTTTTGTGGTAGTTTTTTTTATTAAAAAATGAAAAAAGGGGAAAAATAATATGAGTTATTTAAGTAGGGTAAATGATGTTTTTAGTTTTTTAAATCCAATAACGGATGTTCTGTGGGAGTTTCCAAGAAACTTGCAGTTTTATAAAAATATCCCAATAATAGGTGAGTTTTCACTGGCTATTTTACTACTAATAGGATGTGGATTATATTTCACACTAAAACTAAATTTTGTACAGATTAAATATTTTAAAAGAAGTGTGGATATTTTAAAGAGAAAAAATGAAACTAAAATTGGAATATCTCCAATGGCCTCTTTTCTACTAAGTAGTGCCACGAGAATTGGACCAGGAAACATAATGGGAGTAACAGGTGCTGTTTTAGCAGGAGGGCCTGGAGCACTATTTTGGATGTGGGTTAGTGCATTCTTTGGAATGGCAACATGTTTTGTAGAAGCTACTCTTTCTCAAATTTTTAAAGAGAAAAATGGAGATGATTATGTTGGAGGAATAGCTTACTATGGTAGAAGGTTACTGAATAACAGTAAAGTTGTTGGTTTTATAATAGCTGTGGCATATATTTTTTATGCACTATTTACATTACCATCTCAAGTATTTCATATGTTTACAGCATTTGGATCAGTTGCTAGTCAAGTTACAGGAAGTGTTTATGCTAGAACAGATACTTTATATATTGTAATAGGTTTGCTAATCATCTTAGTTACAACAATAATTATTTTTGGTGGAATTAGAAGAGTAGCACTAGCTACAGATTTTATAGTTCCAATAATGGCAGTGACATATTTTGTAATAGCACTATTTTTAATAGGAATAAACTTAGATAAAGTTCCATACTTTTTTACAGCTGTATTTAGGGGGGCTTTTAGCCCTGAAGCTATCTTTGGAGGAGCTATGGGAATTGCACTGCAACAGGGTATAAAAAGAGGACTTATGTCTAATGAAGCTGGGCAGGGAACTGTTACTATGGCAGCGGCGGCAGCAGATGCAAAGCACCCAGTTGAGCAAGGGTTTATCCAATCTTTTGGAGTTTTTGTAGATACTTTTGTAATTTGTACAATCTCTGGATTCTTAGTTATAATTGCTAATGTTTGGAATTTAGATGGGTTTGACTTTATGGCTTTAAGAAGTGATAAATTAGGTTACTTTATAACATCATTAAAGGTACTATCTCCTACAATGTTAGAAAAACCTATTCAGTTCTTAGTTGCTCTATGCTATGGAATGTTTGCTTTTTCAACTATCTTAGGAATGATAGCCTTTATAGAGGTTTCAGCAACAGAGATATCAAGAAACAAGGTTTTCCTAAATATTATGAAACTAATATCTTCACTAGTTTTCATACCTTTTGGAGTGGCATGTGTTTGGTCTGGAGCAGAGTTAGATAATATCTGGATAATAAGTGATTTAACAAATATCATGATGGTGTATATAAACGTACCTTTAATTATAATAGGATTTAAATATAGTCAGATGGCCTTAAAAGATTATGAGGAAAAAGGGGGATTATTATGAAATTTTTAGGAACTATGAAAGATGTTAATGGAGTTTTAGAGATTGGTGGAGTTTTGGTAACGAAGCTACAGGAGGAGTATGGAACACCTCTTTACATATATGATTTAGAGCTTATGGAGAAAAAAATTACAGCTTTAAAAGAGGGATTTTATAGTGACAAGTTTAAAACAACGATTGTTTATGCTTCAAAAGCTTATTTGTCAAAAGGGATGGTTCAAGTAGTGGATAAAATGGGGTTAGATATAGACGCTGTTTCAGCAGGGGAACTACATACAATTTTATCTACAAAAATCAATCCTAAAAAGATTCATATGCATGGAAATAATAAATCATTAGAAGAGTTAGAGATGTGTGTGGGAAGTGAGATTGGAAGTATAATTTTAGATAATAGATTTGAGGCTAAAAGAGTTGCTGATGTTTGTAAAAGATTAGGTAAAAAAATAGATGTAATGTTAAGACTAAACATAGGAATAGATGCTCATACTCATGAGTATATAAAAACAGCAAAGCACACTTCTAAATTTGGAGAGTCTATTTTCGATAAAGATATAGTAGAGATTGTAAAGGAGATAGTAGGAAAGCAGGAGCTAAATTTCTTAGGGTTTCACTGTCATATAGGGTCACAGATTTTTGATGAGTTAGCATTTTGTGAAGGTATAGAAACTATGGTTAAATTCACAAAGGAGATTTCAGAAAAATTAAATATAAAAATACCTGAGATAAACCTTGGAGGAGGGTTTGGAGTTAGATATACAGAAGAGGATACAGATGTAGATCTGAAAAAATTAATGAAAAAAATTGTAAAATCTTTAGAGGTAACTTTAGAGGCTGAAAACTTTAGTGTTGAAAAGGTGTCAATAGAACCAGGGCGTTCTATAGTGGCTCAAGCTGGAAGTACTCTTTATACAGTGGGTGGAAAGAAGAAAACCTTTGGTGGAGAGAAGTATGTCTTTATAGATGGTGGAATGACAGATAACATAAGACCAGCTCTATATAGTGCTAAGTATGAAAGTGTTGTAGCTAATAGATTAGATGAGGAGAAAAAGGAAGTTATCTCTTTAGCTGGGAAGTGTTGTGAATCTGGAGATGTAATTATAAAAGATACAAAATTAGGAAAGTGTGATGAGGGAGATCTAGTTCTTGTGAGTTGTACAGGTGCCTATGGGCACTCAATGAGTAGTAACTACAATAAAGCTTTAAAACCAGCTGTAGTTTTTGTAAAAAATGGACGTAGTTATCTGGTTTCTAAAAGAGAAACTTATGAGGATTTAGTGAGAAACGATCTTCTATTAGAGGAGATTTAAAGATTTAGTAAAGAAAAAGTCAAGTTTTTAACGTTAAAAACTTGACTTTAAATCAATAACATATAATTAATTCATCATTATCTTAATATATCTAGTAAATCATAAGCTCTATAAATTTTATTTCTTTTCTTGTCATCAGCATATAAAAATTTACCTTGTACTAACTTATTAATATTTTTATTAATGGTATTATAGCTTGCATCTATTTTTCCGTCAAATTCTTTTGAAGTAAAAACTATTTTCTCAAACATAATATTAACATAGTTAATGTGAATGTTATTGTCAGATGCAAAGTTGATTGCTTTTGAATAATATTCATCAACAGCTTTCAATTTACCTAAATATTTATCAGCTTGTTTTATTGCAGAATCCAAAAAGAAATCAATCCAATCCAACCAATTTGGATTATCTGCTCTTAAATTATTCAATAAAGTATAGTATTTAAATTTGTTTTTTTCCAACTCCTCACTTATAAAAAATGATGGTTTTGAGATAACTTTAGTTTCTAATAGATAAAGCATAATAAGTACTCTTCCTAACCTTCCGTTTCCATCTAAGTAAGGGTGTATTGTTTCAAACTGAGCATGTATAATTGCAGCTTTCAGCAAAGCATCTAGTGTATTGCAATCCTCAGAGTTTATATAGTGCTCTAAATTTCCAATTAGTTTATCTATATTTTGTGGTTCTGGTGGTATATAAGTTGCATCTTCTATTTTACCATTTGGACCTATAAAATTTTGAATTTTTCTATATTCACCAGGACTTCTATTTGAACCCCTAGATTTTTTTAAAAGAACTTCATGAAGTTTATGAAACATTCTTGTACTTATAGGAATACTTTTTAAAAGGTCCTGCCCAATCTCAAGAGCTTCTATATAATTTTGCACCTCTTGCAAATCTTCCGATTTTGCTCCTGTTACTTTTGACTCAATAACGTCAGTAAAAGTAGCTTGAGTTCCCTCAATTTTAGTTGACTGAACAGATTCATTAAGAGAAAATAGATTCAAAGCAATCTCTCCAACAGGGCTTTTTTCTAATAAAATATCGAACTCTTTAATTTTCAACCTTGCATCAATTAATTTTTGCATTGTTTTTAATTTTATATCGTTTTCTAGAGATAATGGTAACATTTGAGGATTAAATGGTTTTTTCATCAAGTTCATCTCCTTTTTATTTAAATAATATCATTTTATTTAAATAAAGTAAATAAAAAAAGATTGATAACTCAGAAAAATCTACATAATTGAAATAATTTAAATTATTTTTAATTTGCCTAGTTTTTTTCATATGGTATAATTAAGAAAAACAATGTATTAAGTGGGGAAAATATGAAAAAAAATAGTGAGAAAGTTTTTATCTATTTAAAAGATAAAATAACAAATGGTGAATGGAAAGAGGATGAAAGAATAACTCCTGAAATAGCCTTAGCAAATGAGTTAGAAGTTAGTAGAAACTCAGTGAGAGAAGCTATTGAAAAGATGGTTGGTCTTGGGATTTTAGAGAAGATGAAAGGGAAAGGGACTTTTGTAAAAAAAAGAGATTGTGGACTTAGTTTTAACGAATTTTTAAGAGATAGCATAATATTAAAAAGTGACTATTTGGAGATATTAGAGTTTAGAAAAGGATTTGAAATTAGAAACGTAGAGCTTTTTATAGAAAATGCTGCTGTTGAAGATTTTAATGAGCTACAAGAGTGCTATGAAAACATGTTGAAAACTAAAGAGGATGGAGAGAGATTTTCATACTATGATGCAATGTTTCATAATACAATAGCCAAGGGAACTAAGAACTCTATAATAATAAAAATAAGTGAGATACTTTCAAATCTTATGATTCAACATCAAAAAAGTTTAAATGATATTTTAGGATATCAAAAAGGTGTGGATGAACATAAACTGATATTAGATGCTATAAAAGCTAAAGATAAAGAGTTAGCAGTACTGTATTGTAAAAGACATGTTGAGAGAACTGTAAAAGATGTACAACAAGTTGTATAGATAAAAATTAATTTAAAGCCTGTAAAAGGGCTTTTTTTTTATTTTTAAAACATTTTATTTGACAAAATTAAAAAAACAGAGTATATTTATCCTAAACATGTAGAACAAGTTAAGGAAGGGTATAATTTATGTTGAAAAGTCAAGAAATAAGAACGAAAGCACCAGAAATGGATCCATTAAGAATTGGAATGGGTTGGAAAAAAGAGGATTTATCAAAACCACAAATTATAATACAAAGTACTTACGGGGATAGTCATCCAGGAAGTGCTCATTTAAGTACACTGGTATTTAAAGGGCAAGAAGCTATAAACAGTAATGGTGGAAAAGCTGCAAAGTTTTTCGCTACAGATATATGTGATGGACAAGCTCAAGGACATGATGGAATGAACTATTCTCTTGCTTCAAGAGAGTTTATTGCCAATATGATTGAGATACAGATGGGAGCAACACCATATGATGCAGCTGTATTTTTCTCAAGTTGTGACAAGGGAGTTCCTGCGCACTTACAAGCTTTAGCAAGAATGGATATTCCATCAATTGTTATGCCAGGCGGAATCATGGCAGCAGGACCAGGGATGTTAACTCTTGAGCAGTTAGGAACTTATAGTGCAAAGTTTGAAAGAAAAGAGATATCACAAGATGAGTTTGATTTCGCTAAGCACAACGCTTGTCCATCATGTGGGGCGTGTTCTTTCATGGGAACAGCATCAACTATGCAAGTAATGGCAGAGGCACTAGGATTAACACTTCCAGGAATGGCACTACTGCCAGCTACGTCACCTGATCTTATAAAAGGTGCTGAGTTAACAGGAAAAAGAGCGGTAGAGTTAGCATATGAAGGAATACTACCATCACAAATTTTAACACCAGCAGCTTTTAAAAATGCAATAATGGTTCATGCTGCAATAGCAGGATCAACAAACTCAATGTTACATATTCCTACTATAGCAAATGAGTTAGGAATTGAACTAGATGCTGAGTTATTTGATGACATACATAGAAAAATACCATATCTTTTAAATATAAGACCAAGTGGATTTTATCCAGGAGAGTACTTTTATTATGCAGGAGGGGTACCTGCAATAATGGAGGAGATTAAAGAGCATTTAGATTTAACTGTTTTAACTGTAACAGGAAAAACTTTAGGTGAAAACTTAGAGGAGTTAAAAAGAAATGGTTACTATGAAAAATGCAATGAGGAGCTTGTAAAAAGAGAGCTTAAAAAAGAAGATATTATAAAACCATACTCATCACCTATTCAAAAGGAGGGTGCAGTAGCTGTATTAAAAGGAAATTTAGCACCTGAGGGAGCTGTAATTAAGCACTCGGCATTACCAAAAGAGATGAAAAAGGTAACTTTAAAAGCTCGTCCATTTGATAGTGAAGAGGCAGCAATAAGTGCAGTTTTAAAGGGTGAAATAAATCCAGGAGACGCAGTTATTATAAGATACGAGGGACCAAAGGGAACAGGAATGCCAGAGATGTTCTACACAACAGAGGCAATAGCATCTGATCCAAGAATATCTTCAACAACAGCTCTTATAACTGATGGAAGATTCTCAGGGGCAACTCGTGGACCAGCAATTGGACACGTTTCACCAGAGGCATCAGAAGGTGGACCAATAGCACTATTAGAAGAAAACGATCTGATTTTAATAGATATAGAGAAAAGAAAGTTAGAGATTGTTGGAGTAGATGGTCAAAACTTATCTGAAAACGAGATAGAAAAAATACTTTGTGAGAGAAAGGCTAAGTGGGAAAAGCCAGCACCAAAGTACACAAAGGGAGTTTTAGGAGTATATACAAAGTTAGCTGTTTCACCAATGAAAGGTGGATATATAAAAGTATAATAAAAAACATGGAGGGTAAATATGGAGGCTGTAAAAAAACAGGATTCTATGAAGATGTCAAAAGGAAGAGATTTAAGTGATTATGTAGGACTAGGGGTAGTTTTACTAGGAATAGCTTATCTAATTAAAAATTATATGACTTATTCAAGTTATTTTAATGTAGATAATGTGGCTATGCCAATTGAATCACTGACATTAGTTGCAGTAACAGGGGTTATAATTTTACTTACATTGGTTTTAGTTTTTAAAATTCAAGCTTTTATAGCACTTATGATAGGTAGTGCTTTAATGGGAATTGGAACAGGAATGCCTTTTGAAAAGATTATATCGAGTATTCAAAATGGTATGGGAGGAACACTTGGATTTGTTGCTACAGTAGTTGGACTTGGAGCAGTTTATGGTGAGATGTTAGAAGCTTCTGGAGGAGCTCAAGCATTATCAAAAACTCTTCTTAAAAAGTTTGGAAAAGAGAATGCCTCATGGGCACTTATGGCCACAGGATTTTTAGTAGCTATTCCAGTATTCTTTGATGTAGGGTTTATCATACTGATACCTTTAGTTTATACACTGGCAAAAGAGTGTAAAAAATCAGTTTTACATTTTGGAATACCACTACTTGCAGGACTTGCTGTAACTCATACGTTTATTCCACCAACACCTGGGCCAGTTGCAGTTGCAAGTATTTTAGGAGCAGATTTAGGATGGGTAATACTTTTAGGAGCAGTAGTAGGATTACCAACAGCTATTTTAGCAGGACCAGTATTTGGAACATTTATTGGTAAAAGAATCTATATAGATGCAAACCAGTTTATTCAAGACTCAGTGGATGAAGAGGAGAGAGAGTTACCATCATTTGGAAAGGTTTTATCAGTTCTAGCAGTTCCAATGGTACTTATACTAATTAATACAGTTTCTACAACTCTTGTAAAAAGTGGAATTATAAATAACGGACCAGTATCTGATTCATTAGCATTTATTGGAAATCCATTTATAGCTTTAACAATTTCAGTACTAATAGCTTTCTACTTCTTAGGATCTAAAGAGGGATTCTCAAAGGATATGATACTTAATCTAAGTAATAAGGCTTTTGGACCAATAGGATTAATTATACTAGTGACTGGAGCTGGAGGAGTTTTCAAACAGATACTTGTAGATTCAGGAATTGGAAGACTTTTAGCTGAGCAGATGGCAAACTCAAGTATGCCAGTGTTAGTATTAGCATTTTTAATAGCTTGTGTTGTTAGAGTGACTCAAGGATCAGCAACAGTAGCTATGATAACAGCAGCTGGAATTGCAGCGCCAGTAATGGAACTTGTGGATATATCAGCACCAGGAAGAGCATTAGTTGTAATATCTATAGCTTCTGGAGCAACGATACTATCGCATGTTAATGATAGTGGATTCTGGTTAGTAGGAAAGTATTTTGGACTTGATGTAAAACAAACTTTTGCATCTTGGACTGTAATGGAAACTATAATAGCTCTTTGTGGATTTGGATTCTCATTAATTTTAAGTTTCTTTTTATAAAATTTATACGAGGTTAGATATTAATTTATCTACCCTCTTTTTTTATAAATTTTTGAAAGAAAGATTTTATGGTATAATATGAAATAAAAGAAAAAATTGGAGGGTACAATTGGATTTTTTAAAGAGATTAGAAAATGAAGTTGGATACACAATTTACAGTCGTGGGAAAGACTATTACAATAGAGGGAAAGCTGGGAACTTCAAACTTTATGGTGTAGAGGAGGAGTATTACGGAGAGGGTGTTCGTAATCTTGAAGGTTCAGTAAAGGGAAGTAACTATTTAAACTATAAAACTGAGGTTATTTTTAGTAAAGATGAGGTTTTAGATTTTAACTGTAGTTGTATGTATTTTAGAGAGAATATAAAACCTTGTAAACATATAGTAGCTGTTGCTATGGCAGCGTATAATTTAGTGCTAAAAAAAGAAAGTATAGAAAGAGTTAAAGCAGATATCCATCTAGATTTTTTAAAAAACCCAATAGGTGAGAAAAAGAATCTAATATTTTTAAAGATCACTCCTAAAATTGAAAATATAAGGGGATACATAGATTTTAAACTAGATATAGAGATTGTAACAAAAGATAAAAACTATAAGTTAACTAATAAGTTATCGAAGTTTTTAAAAGCTTATGGTCTTACATCTTTTGATTTTGGAAAATCTTATCAGTATAACCCTACAACAGATTATTTCCAAGGGTGGGAGAAGAAGTTTTTAGATTTTCTAAAGGAGTATGAGGGAATACTTGAAAAAAGTTACTATGGAGAACTTAATATTTCAACTATTTTAAGTAATAAATTTAGCTTTGATAGACTTATGGATATTTTAGTTGAGGGAGATCAGATAGTTTTAAAAAATGAAAGTTTGAAAGAGATTTTAGAGATAGATGTTAAAAATTCAGGTAGTGATATTGAACTAGCCTTTAAAAATATATCTAATTTTATTCAAAGAGGAGAGAGAACTCTTCTTCATTTAGATAATGGAACTCCAATATTTTATAGAGTTTCAACTGAGGATATAGAGATTTATAAAAAGATTCGTCAAAAAACTAGTAGAAGTGAAACTATGGTAATTAGTGAAAGTAATCTTCCTGTAGTTATAAACTCTATTCAGAAAATGGCAAAGTTAGAGCTATCAGAGGATATAAAGAAAAAGGTTTATACTCCTAATAAGATAGAGGATAAAATATATATAGATTCATATAATACATATGGATTAAAGGTTTATACTAAGAGATTCTATGATGGGATATATGAGGGCGACTTAGATGGAACCATAATTTTAAGCAACCAGTTAGAGGGATACTCGTTATATAAAGATGTTTTAAAAGATTATCAAAATAACTTTGAAAATGGAGGTTATCACATTACAAATGTTGAAAGTATATATAAATTTGTAGTAGAGGGAATACCAGAGTTAGAGAGATACTATGAGATGTATTACTCTGAGGAGTTTAAAAATAAAAGTTATACTACAGCTAGCTACCGTGTAGAAACAAAGGTAACTGATATTTTAGATATAAGTTTTAATATAGATGGAATAGATAAAGACGAGGTAGTTAGATTTTTAACTGCAGTTCGTGAAAAGAAAAAATATTATCTTTTAAAAAATGGTGGAATTATAGATATAGGAGATACCTCTGAATTAGATGGACTAAATGACCTTTTAGATATTTCAGAGGCTAGTAAAAAAGAGATAGAGGCAGGAGTTATATCAAGAGCTAAGAACTACAGTTATTTCTTAAGTTCAACTTTAAAGAGAATAAAAAATCTGGTTTTAGATGAAAACTTTAAAGAGATGGAAAATAATCTAAAATCTATTACCAGTAAAGATGAAGAAGCCTCTATTAAAAAGAGTTTTCCTATGTTAAGAGACTATCAACTATATGGAGTTCAGTGGTTAAATACTCTTAAAAAACTAGGACTTGGTGGAATTCTAGCTGATGATATGGGACTTGGAAAAACACTGCAAACTATAGCGTATTTAAGTATGGAAAAAAGAGAGCTACCAAGTATAGTTATAGCTCCAAAATCACTAGTTTATAACTGGAAAAGTGAGTTTGAAAGATTCGCTCCTAGTGTAACAGTTAAAATGTGTGTAGGTGTAAAATGGGAGAGAGAAGAGGCTATTAAAAGTCTAAAAAGTGGTGAAGTTTTAATAACTACTTACGGAGTATTAAAAAATGATTTAGATCTATATGGAATGATGCCATTTAAAGAGGGATTTGCCAATATAATTATAGATGAAGCGCAGAATATAAAAAACATTTTAGGAAAAACTTCTAATGCTATAAAAGAGGTAAAGGGTGAAACTAAAATAGCTCTTACAGGAACTCCTATTGAAAACAACATACTTGAACTTTGGAGTATATTTGACTTCGCTTTTCCAGGGTATCTTGGGAAACATACAACATTTAAAAAGAGATACTTAGATAATTTAAAAAGTTTAAAAAGTGTTGTGGGACCATTTATATTAAGACGTACAAAGAGTGAAGTACTTCAAGAACTTCCAGATAAAATTGAGCAGGATGTTGTTGTTGAATTAGGTGAGAAACAAAGAAAGTTATACTTAGGGTATTTAGAAAAGTATAAAAGAGAGGTTGAAGCTGTTGGTAGTGATGCTATAAAGATACTCTCTTGTTTAACAAGGCTTCGTCAACTGTGTAATCATCCAAAGCTATTTATTGAGGACTATAAAGGGGAGAGTGCAAAGTTAGATGCTCTTTTAGAACTTCTTCAAGAGGCTAAAAGTGGAGGGCATAGAGTACTGTTATTCTCTCAATTTACAGAGATGTTAGGTATAATAAAAAATCATCTGAAAGATGAATTTAATATTTTATATTTAGATGGAAAAACTAAGGTAGAGGAAAGGTTAAATTTAGTTGAAAGATTCAATAGTGGAGAGGGGGATATATTTGTAATATCTCTTAAAGCTGGAGGAAGTGGACTAAATTTAACAGGTGCAGATACAGTTATACATTTTGACCCTTGGTGGAATCCATCTGTAGAGAATCAAGCTACAGATAGAGCTCATAGAATGGGACAGAAAAATGTGGTAAATGTATTTAGACTTATAACTAAGGGAACTATTGAGGAAAAGATAAACCTTATAAAAGATGAGAAGTCCAAAGTTATTAGTGAAGTTTTAGATGGAGAGAAGCGTGAGCTTTTAAAAATGAATAGAGATGAGCTATTAAAGCTATTCTAATGGTACAAAAAAAGCTAGGTATAAAATACCTAGCTTAAATCATTTAAAGAGGATGGATCAAGACTATCCTTGTATTTTTTAGCAAGGAAAAGTCCAAATAGTAAACTAGCTAAAACATCACTTAACCAGTGATATGATAGATAAACTCTTGAAATAGCAACTAGTATTGGAATAACTGACCAAAATATTTTCATATGAATATTTTTATTCATCATTGCTAAATAAAAGAATCCGCAAGAAGCTACCATAGTATGCCCTGATGGAAAAGACATATAATCTCCGTTATAAGGAACTCTTTTTTGTAGAACATCTGTTATAAAGTAAAATCCAAAGTTATTCCACTCTTCATAAGGACGGCTTCTTACAAAAACAGCCTTTAAAATAGTGGAGATTAAAGACCCAAACATCATTATTACAACAGCACTTAAAATTAAAGTTTGAAGTTTTGTGTTCTTCTTATATCTAAAGTATAAAAATGCAGGAAGAGCTACTAAAGCTAAGTAGTTTGGTTCACCTAAATGAGTTATTCCTTTAAAAATATCTGTTAGAGTTTCATTTAATATAGGGTAGTTAGCTAGTAATCCTTGAGGATAATGATTTGATACAATAAAAGCGATTTTTTTATCTAAGAAGTTTATTACAAAAAGTAGAAATATAACAAAAACTATAAAAAGTATATACTGCATCCTTTCAATTCTTAAGTTTAACTTGATAAGATCTCTTCTTTTTAATAAAATGTAGATGATTAAACAGATTAAAAATATTGTACCTATATCTATCATTATAACCTCCTAAAAAATTTGATTTTACATGCCTTTGATACTAACTAGAATACAAGAAAAATAGGGTATTTCCTTTGTTATTTTATAGAGAATATAACTAAAAAAACTTTAAATAGTATGACTAGTATACATTTATACAAAATGCTGATATAATATAAGAAAAGAAAAGAATGGAGAGAAAAGGATGAGATTACAAGGGGTAAGTAAAAATTCTAAAGAAAATACAAGACAGTATATATATAGAGTTTTAAGAGAGAATATTATGAGTTTAAATTTAAAACCGGGGGAATCAATAGGGGAGATAGAGTTAAGTAAGATATTAAATGTGAGTAGAACTCCACTGAGAGAGGCTATTGTACAATTAGTAGAGGAGAAGTTACTACAGGTTTTTCCTCAAAAAGGGTCTTTTGTTTCTAAGATAGATTATGATTTAGTAGAGGAAGCTATCTTTGTTAGAGAAACATGTGAAGAGAGAATTTTAAAGATGGCTATGTGTGATAAAAATGTAAATGACTTAGTGATGAAGTTAGAAAAAAATATAGAGTATCAAAAGATAATTTTAAATTTTGATGGGGATTTGCATGAGTTTTTTACTTTAGATAATGAGTTTCACTATATTTTATTTGAACACTACAATAAAAAGAATAGTTGGAAGGCTATAAAAAGATTATCTACTCACTATGATAGACTTAGACTTTTAGATGCTTTAGAGAAAACTAATATTGAAGCTACACTAAATCAACATATAAAAATTGTAGAGTTAATAAAAAATAAAGATGATAAAAATGTAGATACATTAATTGAGAAACATCTTTTAAATTATAAAGATGTAATTAAAAAATATGAGACAAAATATCCAGAGTATTTTTACAGTAAGTAAAAAAAATATTAAGATGTAGCACTTGAGGTATAGTTCAAAACACTATATTTCAAGTGCTTTTTGTTTAAAATAGAACACTAAACTCTAAAAATAGAACAAAAAAATATGTTGACAAATTCTAAAAGATTAGTTATCATACTTGCATACAACTAATACAAAAAGATTTGAAGGAGTTTCTATGAGAAAATTTATGGATTCAGATTTTTTATTAAAAAATGATGTAAGTAAAAAACTATATGAATACGCAGAAAAAATGCCAATATTCGATTATCACTGTCACCTTAATCCAAAGGAGATAGCTGAGAATAAAAGCTATGAAAATATAACACAGATTTGGCTGCTTGGAGACCACTATAAGTGGAGAGCTATGAGATCAAATGGTGTAGATGAAAAGTATATTACAGGAGATGCAACTGACTATGAAAAGTTCTTAGCTTTTGCAGAAACTATGGAATACGCTTATGGAAACCCACTTTTCCACTGGTCTCACTTAGAACTTAAGAGATTCTTTGGAATAGAAGAGGTATTAAATAGAAAGACTGCTGAGAGCATCTGGAACAAAGCTAATGAGCTTTTAAAAACAAGTGAGTTTACAGCTAAAAGACTTATTGAAAGATCAAATGTAAAAGCACTTTGTACAACAGATGATCCTGCTGATACATTAGAGTTTCATCAAGAGATTTTAAAAGATGAGAACTTTAAAGTGAAAGTTCTTCCAACTTTCAGACCTGATAAGGCTATCTACTTAGAAAAAGATGACTACCTAATCTGGTTAGAAAAATTAGAAACTGTTTCAAATGAAAAGATAAATACTTTCAAAAAACTAGTTGAGGTTTTAGAGGGAAGAGTACAGTTCTTTGTAGAAAATGGTTGTGTTGTAACTGACCACAGTTTAGAGGCACCTTTTTACAGAAGAGATACTGAGAATAAAATAGAGGCAATCTTTGCTAAGAGATTAGCAGGAGAGACTTTAACAAAAGAGGAAGCGGATACTTATAAAACTGAGATCTTCTTAGCTCTTGGAAAGATTTACTATAAAAATGATTTAGGAATGCAACTACACATGGGTGCCCTTAGAAATAACAACGAAAGAATGTTTAAAAAACTAGGTGCAGATGTTGGTTTTGATTCAATAGCAGATAATAACTATGGAGAGGTTTTATCAAAGTTATTAAACAGTTTAGATAAGAACGGAAAACTTCCAAAAACAATTCTTTACTGTTTAAATCCAAAGGACAACGAAGTTCTTGGAACAATGATTGGTAACTTCCAAAATAGTGATACTCCAGGAAAGATTCAGTTTGGATCTGGATGGTGGTTTAATGATCAAAAGGATGGAATGATTCGTCAAATGACAGCTCTATCTCAACTGGGACTTTTAAGAAGATTTGTAGGAATGCTTACAGACTCTAGAAGTTTCCTATCTTACACAAGACACGAGTACTTCAGAAGAATACTTTGTAACTTAGTGGGAACTTGGGTAGAGGATGGAGAGGTTCCATATGATGAGGAGATTTTAAAAGCAATGATTGAAGAGATCTGTTTTATCAATGCAAAGAACTACTTTAAGTTAGAAATTTAATTAATATAGATATTTTAAGGAGGAGAAAGTGAAATTATCATTTAGATGGTATGGAGAATCTGATCCAGTAAAACTGGAATATATAAAGCAGATTCCAACAATGGATAGTATTGTAACAGCTATATATGATGTTCCAGTTGGAGAAGTTTGGCCAATGGATAAAATATTAGCTTTAAAGGAGACAGTTGAAAAAGCTGGACTAAAATTTGATGTTATAGAGAGTGTACCAGTACATGAAGATATAAAATTAGGTATTGGAAAAAGAGATGAGTATATAGCAAACTACAAGCAGAACATAAGAAACTTAGGAGCTGCTGGAGTTAAAGTTATATGTTATAATTTCATGCCTGTATTTGACTGGACTAGATCACAGTTAGATAAAGAGTTAGAGGATGGTTCAACAGCACTTGTTTACTACAAGGATCAAGTGGATAAGTTAGATCCATTAAACAGTAACCTATCACTACCAGGATGGGATTCAAGTTACACAAAAGAGCAATTAGCAGAGCTATTTGCAGGATATAAAAGTATAGGACAAGAGGGACTTTGGGCTAATTTAGAGTATTTCTTAAAAGAGATTATTCCAGTAGCTGAAGAGGCTGATGTAAAAATGGCTATTCACCCGGACGATCCACCTTGGCCAATCTTTGGACTTCCAAGAATCATAACATGTGAGGAAAATGTTGATAGATTCTTAAGTCTAGTTGATAGCAAGTACAATGGATTAACTCTTTGTACAGGATCATTAGGATGTGCTAACTTCAACAATATGGAGAGATTAGTAGATAAGTACAGTGCAATGGGAAGAATCCACTTTATGCATGTAAGAAACGTAAAACTTCTTGAGGATGGAGTAAGCTTTGAAGAATCAGCTCACTACTCAGGGTGTGGATCATTAGATATAGTTAAGATTATGGCAGCACTTCATAAGAATAACTTTGATGGATATTTAAGACCAGATCACGGAAGAATGATTTGGGGAGAAACAGGAAAACCAGGATACGGATTATATGATAGAGCTTTAGGAGCAAGTTATATAACAGGAATTTGGGAGACTCTTTCTAAGTTAAAGTAACAGTTATTAACAAAAGGAGATTTGAGATGAAATTAAACTTAAAGGATATAAAAAACATAGATGGTTCATTAGGGGTAATAGTACCAAAATATGATATTGAGGCAGTAAAAGAAGAAACTTTAAAAACGCCAAAGTGGTTACACTTTGGTGCTGGAAATATCTTTAGAGCATACATGGGGAAAGTACAACAAGTTTTAATTGAAAAAAATCTAGAGAATACAGGGATTATTGTAGCTGAAAGCTTTGATACTGAGATTATAGATAAAGCTTATACACCATTTGATAACTTAACTATCTTAACGACGTTAAATAAAAATGGAGATTTCCAAAATGAGATTATTGGTAGTATCGTTGAATCGATAAAAGCTACTGATGATAACTTCAACACTTTAGAGGAGATTGTAAAAAAAGATTCACTTCAGATGATCAGTTTTACAATAACTGAAAAAGGATATAACTTAAAGGATCCTTCTGGGAACTACTTTGGAGTTATATTAGAGGATTTCAAAAACGGATTTACTTCACCAAAGCATGTAATGGCTTTAATCACAAAATTACTTTACTCAAGATTTAAAACTAATGGAACACCAATAAGTTTAGTAAGTATGGATAACTGTTCTGGAAACGGGGATAAAATAAAGGCAGCTGTTTTAGAGATAGCTACTGCTTGGAACACTAATGGATATGTTGAAGATGAGTTCTTAGCATATTTAAAAGATGAGTCTAAAGTATCTTACCCTGTGACTATGATAGATAAAATCACTCCAAGACCAGCTGAAGAGGTACAAATCTCTTTAGAGAAGTTAGGATTTGAGGATATGGCACCAGTTATTACAAATAGAAACAGCTTTGTGGCTCCTTTTGTTAACGCTGAAATACCAGAGTACTTTATAGTTGAGGATAAATTCCCTAATGGAAGACCGAACTTAGAGGCAGCTGGAGTATTTTTAACAGATAGAGAAACTGTTGAGAAAACTGAGAAAATGAAAGTAACTACATGTTTAAACCCACTACATACAACACTTGCAATATTTGGATGTATCTTAAATAAGAAATCAATTTATGATGCTGCAAGCGATGAGGATTTAAACAGATTAATAAAAGAGGTTGGTTATAATGAGGCTTTAAAAGTTGTTGAAAGTCCAAAGATAATCGATCCAAAGGCCTTTATAGATGAGGTTATAGATGAGAGATTCCTAAATCCATATATTCCAGATCAACCTGAAAGAATAGCTACAGATACATCTCAAAAGATAGCTATCAGATTTGGAGAGACTATTAAGTCATACATGGCTGATGAGAATTTAGATGTTAAATCATTAAAATATATTCCACTAGTGTTAGCTGGGTGGTTTAGATACCTTTTAGGAGTGGATGATAAGGGATTAGAGAGATCAATTAGTAATGACCCAATGTTAGAGATGCTTAAAGAACAGCTAGTAGGGATTGAGTTTGGAAAACCTGAGAGCTATAAAGGGCAACTAAAAACTGTGCTTACAAATGATAGAATCTTTGGAGTTAACTTAGAGGAAGTTGGTCTTTCAGAATTAATAGAAAATTATTTTGTAGAAATGCTATCTGGGGAGGATGCAGTTAGAAATACTTTACACAAGTATTTAGAGGCAAAATAAGAATCTTAATTAAAGGGAGATAGAAAGATGAGAATAATGAAAAAGGTTTTAATGGGAACTATGGCAATTGTCATGGGAGCTCTTTTTACATCTTGTAATAAAGGAAATGGAAAAGAAATCATCAGAGTATCACACAACCAAGCGGCAGATCACCCTACTAATATAGGGCTGCTTGCTTTTGAGAAGTACATAGAGGAAAATCTTGGTGATAAGTATGATGTTCAAATATTTCCAAATGAGCTTTTAGGTTCTCAAGTAAATACAGTTGAGTTAACTCAAACAGGGGCTATTAATTTTACTGTTGCAAGTAATGCAATATTAGAGAGTTTTGAAGATATATATCAAATCTTTAACTTACCATATCTGTTTACAAGTCCAGAGCACTACCATGCAGTTATGGATGATAAAGAGATTGTAGATCCAATATTTAAATCTACAAAAAAATCTGGATTTGAAGCAGTAGCTTGGTTAGATGCTGGAACTAGAAACTTCTATACAGTTAAAAAACCAATACTTACTCCAGATGATTTAAAAGGGTTAAAAATTAGAGTTCAACAAAGTGCTTCTAATATTAGAATGATGCAACTATTTGGTGGATCAGCTACTCCAATGGGGTTTGGAGAAGTTTATACAGCACTGCAACAAAACGTTATAGATGGAGCGGAAAATAACGAATTAGCTGTAACAAGTAACAAACATGGTGAAGTTGCTAAGTATTACTCTTACAACATGCACCAGATGGTACCTGATATAGTTATTGGAAATGAGAGATTTTTAACTAATCTTTCACCAGAGGAAAGAGAGATTTTTGATAAAGGATTCCAAATAATCTCAAGAGTTCAAAGAGATGCTTGGGGAGATTCTGTAGAGAAATCTATTAAACAAGCTAAAGAGGAGATGAACGTACAGTTCTTCTATCCAGAGGTGTTACCGTTCCAAGAGAGAGTTTTACCACTACACCAAGAGGTAATGACATCAAATCCTAAATTAGTTCCAATATACGAGAAGATTCAAGAAGTTGGAAAGTCTATGACAGGAGGAAAAGAGAATGAATAACATAAGAAAAGGTTTGGATAAGGTTTTACTAGGAACTTGTGTAGCACTATTTGCATTCATGACTTTAATGGGAACTTATCAAATTTCATCGAGATATATTTTTAAAGCGCCAAGTACAGTTTCTGAGGAATTAATCTCTTACTCATTTGCTTGGATGGCAATGTTAGCTGCAGCATATATCTTTGGAAAGAGAGACCATATGAAAATGGTTTTCTTTGTGGAGAAACTTACAAATAAAACTCAAAGTCTACTAGGAGTTTTAAGCGAGCTTGTAATATTTCTATTTTCACTTGGAGTTTTAGTGAGAGGTGGATCAGCAATTACAGCTCTTACTATGACACAAACTACTCCTGCTCTTAGAATATCTATGGGGTATATATATGCAGTACTTCCAATATCTGGAGTTATAATCTGTATATACTCTTTACTAAATATTAAGGATATTTTAGAGAAATTAAAGGAGGAGATATAAAATGGTTTTAACAACAGCTCTAATTATGTTTAGTGTGCTGATAGTTACACTAATTTTAGGATTCCCAATAGCTATAAGTATAGGAATATCATCTATACTAGCTATATTACCATCTTTAGCTTTTGATAATACACTTATTACAGGAGCTCAAAGAATATTTTCTGGAATATCAAACTTTACACTTATAGCTATACCATTCTTTATCTTAGCTGGAAACATAATGAATCAAGGTGGAATAGCTAAGAAACTGGTATCTTTTGCTCAGTCTTTAACTGGAAGAGTACCAGGGTCACTTATGCAAACAAACATCCTTGCAAATATGATGTTTGGAGCTATCTCTGGATCATCAGTTGCAGCTTGTGCTGCTATGGGTGGAATACTTTTACCTATGGAAAAAGAGGAAGGGTATGACCCAATTTTAGGTGCTACAGTAAATATCTCAACAGCGCCAACAGGGCTACTAATACCACCATCGAACTCACTAATTGTTTACTCACTTGTAAGTGGAGGAACATCAGTTGCAGCTCTATTTATGGCTGGATATATTCCAGGGGTACTTTGGGGATTAGGTTGTATGATCTTAACTTTCTTCTTAGCTAAGAAAAGAGGGATGAAAGGAAAGGCAGCAGCAAAGTTTTCAGTTGTGTTTGCTACATTTGTTGATGCAATACCATCATTAGCACTTATAGTTATTGTTATTGGTGGAATCATTAAAGGTATATTCACGCCAACAGAGGGGTCTGTTGTAGCAGTTGTATATAGTTTATTACTATCTATGTTCTTCTATAGAAGTATAACTGTAAAGCAGTTAGTTAAAATATTTGAAGAGAGTGCAAAGATGACAGGAATAATTGTTTTCCTAATTGGAGTTTCAACAATTATGTCATGGGTAATGGCCTTTACAGGTGTGCCTCAAGCTATTTCTAATATGATTTTAGGAATCTCTGATAATAAATATCTAATTCTTTTACTAATGAACGTACTTTTACTATTCATTGGAACATTTATGGATGTTACACCAGCGATACTTATATTTACACCAATATTCCTACCAATAGTTAAGACTTTTGGAATGACTCCAGTTCAATTTGGAATCATCATAGTATTTAACTTATGTATTGGAAATATTACACCACCAGTTGGAAATACACTGTTTGTTGGAGTAAAAGTTGCTAAACTTAAAATGGAAGATGTTATGAAAGAGATGGTAAAGTACTATGCAGTTATAATAGCAGTATTATTACTAGTAGTTTATGTACCTCAACTTTCAACAGCACTACCAAAATTAATGGGGTTAATTAAGTAGATTAAAATAAAAAGATTTTTGTCAATAGTAAGGACAATATCACAATTGAGTGGTATTGTCCTTTTAGTATTGATATTTTTTAAGTAAAATGCTAATATAATCAAGTGTTTCAAAAATTAAAGACTTATTTAAGACATTTCAGGAGGGATTATGAACGGGCATATGATTTATGCATCACACCCAATTATATGGGGAACAGCTATTTTTGGTATTATTATTGTATTACTTCAATCTGGGTTAATCATTAAAAAATCAATATCAACAGCTAAGGAGTTAGGGATATCTAACGATAAAATAAGTAAGGGAATAAAAGTTAGTGCAATGGCAAGTATTGGACCAGCACTAGGAGTAGTGGGAAGTTTACTAGCACTTTTAGTAACAATGGGATCACCAGTTTCAACACTTAGACTGAGTTTAATAGGAAGTTCAAACTTTGAGGCAATGGCAGCAAACTTTGGAGCTCAAGCAATGGGATCTGAGCTTTCAACAAATATGTTACCAGTTGTATTTACAAATGCACTTTGGACTATGGCATTAGGATCAATGGGATGGATTGTTTTCGTATTTCTATTTGCACATAAAATGGATAAAGTTAATGGACTGTTAACAAATGGAAGAAAGGCTCTTTTACCAGCAGTTGGATTAGGAGCTATGTTAGGATCTTTTGCATTCTTTAACGTTGGTAACTTAATGAAGTTTAATACAAATCCTGATGTAACAATTGCGGCTATATCTGGAATGATTATTATGGTAGTTTGCTTAAAAATAGGAGAGAAGATGGCTTGGTTAAAAGAGTGGGCACTTACTTTTGCTATGTTTGCTGGAGCAGCTATCGGGCTTTTAGCAGCATAAATTGGGAGGATAAAAATGGGAATTTATAATAGATATATAGATGATGTTACAAAAATTGGAAGAAGTACGATGGTTTTAGGATTTTTCGCTTCTCTTTTACCAGCACTTATTATGACTTTTTATTTTGGATTTAATCCAGGATTAGCAGCAATTATTGCTGGAGCTATATCACAAGCTTCTGTTTCTGGAGCATTTTACTTTAGTGAGCCAATTAGTTACTATCCAATTGTAGGTAGAGCTGGATTATACATGGGATTCTTATCAGGAAACCTTGTAAACATGAGAATACCTGCTGCAATATCTGCTCAGGAAGCTTCTGAGTGTCCTGCAGGAACTGAAGAGGGTTCTATAATGGGAACTATTGGAATAGGAGTTTCTATCTGGATTGGTATTGTATTCTTAGTACTATCAGTTTTAGCTGGACAAGCACTATTAAGTCAATTACCGCCAAGCTTTATGGCACTATTAAGTCTAGTTATACCAGGTCTTTTTGGAGGAGTTTTTGCACAGTTTGCAATAAAGTCACCAAAAGTTGCGGTTTTTGCTTTAGTAGTATCATTTACTATGACAAAGTTAGTTAACTTTATTCCTGGAAAGCCAGCGTTTTTAATAACATTAGTATCAGTTTTCTCAAGTATACTATTTGCTAAAAAACTTATGGAAAAGAAGGTTGGGTAATGAAAAAAGAGAGAGTTATAAATAGTTTTATAGATATGGTAAAAATATACTCTCCATCGTTAAATGAGAAAGAGTATAGTGAGTACCTAGTAAAACAATTAGAGAAACTAGGACTTGAAGTATATTTAGATTTAGGGTTTAAAAAGTACGGAGGAAATGCTCCTACAATTTTCGCTAAATTAAAGGGAAATGTTTCTGGAGAGGGAGTTACATTAGCAGCTCATATGGATGTAGTAGAGCCATGTGCAAATATAAATCCAATAGTAGATGGAGATTTTATAAAAACTGATGAAACAACAACTTTAGGTGGAGATGATAAAGCTGGTATTGCAGCGATATTAGAGGTTCTAGAAAACCTAATAGAGAATGAAGCAAAACATGAAGATGTATTTGTTCTTTTAACTCCATGTGAAGAGAATGGAATGCTAGGAGCTAAAAATATAGATTGGGATTTAGTTCCAACTCATATGATTCCAGCAAAGAATATGATTGTTATAGATAACTCTGGTAGAGCTGGGCTAATAGCTCATACAGCTCCAAGTAAGTATGATTTTAAAATTACTTTTAAAGGTAGAAAAGCTCATGCTGGAATTGAACCTGAAAAGGGAATAAATGCAATAACTCTTGCTGGAGTAGCAATATCTAATATGAATATAGGAAGAATAGATACTCTTACAACTTCTAACTTAGGGACAATTCATTCAGAGTTTCCAAGTAACGTTGTAGCTGACCTTTGTGTTGTTACGGGAGAGGTTAGAGGGCACTCTTTAGAGTCTATATTTGAGACTTTAAACTCTTATGAAAAGGCTTGTGAAAGCAGTGCTGAAAAGTTAGGTGGAGAGTTTGTATTTGAAAAAGTATGTGTGTTCCCAACTTTAAAACCAACAGATGATCTTGCATTTGCAAAGGAGTTTGCAAAGGTATATGAGAATATGGGAATAGCTACTGAACTTCAAGTTATTGGTGGAGGATCAGATAGTAATATATTTGCAGAGAAGGGATATAACTCAATAATCATTGGAGTGGGAATGGAAGGGGTTCACACTGTAAATGAAAAGTTAGACACAAGAGAGTTATTTAAAACTATTGAAGCTTTAAATAGTTATATTGTAAGATAAAAGAGAGATTAATAAAAGGGACAGTACTTAAAAGTACCGTCCCTATTTTTATAGTTTATTATCTATTCCAATCAGCTAAAAACTTAGCGATTCCAGCATCTGTAAGTGGATGCTCTAACATTTTACAAAGTACAGGGTATGGAATTGTACCAATGTGAGCTCCAGCTTTAGCAGCCTCTTTAGAGTGATAAGTGTTTCTAATACTAGCAGCTATAATTTCACTACTGATATTGTGAATCTTGAAAATTTCAGCAATCTCTTTTATTAATTCAACACCATTTACTCCAGTATCATCAACTCTTCCAAGGAAAGGGCTAACATAAGTAGCGCCAGCTCTTGCAGCTAAAAGAGCTTGGTTAGCTGAAAAAATAAGAGTTACATTTGTTTTGATTCCTCTATTTACAAGGTGTCTACAAGCTTCTAATCCATCCTTTGTAATAGGAAGTTTTATAACTATGTTGCTGTGGATTTTTGCAAGCTCTAAAGCTTCAGCAATCATCTCATCAGCTTTTAAAGAGATAACTTCAGCACTAATAGGGCCATCTACAATTTCACAAATCTCAGTTACAACCTCTTTAAAGTCTCTTCCCTCTTTAGCTATTAGAGATGGATTTGTAGTAACTCCAGAGATACACCCCATCTTTGCAGCTTCTCTAATTTCGTTTACATTAGCAGTGTCGATAAAAATTTTCATAACTTTCCTCCCAAAGCAAGTTCACTTGCTTTTTCTATAATTTTTTCAGCTGTTAAACCATACTCTTTCTGTAGGAAGTCTTGAGTTCCCACCTGTCCAAATCTATCTTCAACACCAACTTTTCTCATAGGCACTGGATAGTTTTCCACAAGGACATCAGCAACAGCACTTCCAAGACCACCTGTAACATTGTGATTTTCAGCTGTTATAATCTTTCCTGTTTTTTTAGCATATTCAATAATCAGATCTTTATCTATAGGTTTTACAGTAAACATATCAATAACAGCAGCACTAATTCCTTGCTTTTCAAGCTCTTCAGCAGCTTTTAAAGCTTCTGCAACCATTATTCCATTAGATATTATCGTAAAGTCTTTACCATCTTTTAAGACTTTTCCTTTTCCAATTTCAAACTTTTCATTTTCATCATATATTTTATAAGCATTTTTTCTAATTGTTGTTATATAGTGAATTCCGTAGATATCTTTTATCTCACGAATTAGGTATTTTAACATAGTAGAATCAGTTGCTGTAATAACTGTAGCTCCAGGAATCTCTCTCATAAGAGCTATATCTTCAAAGGATGTGTGAGTTCCACCATTGTATTGTGATGTAATCCCTGTGTCTGAACCTAATATTTTTATATTTGTTCTAGCAAAACCTCCAGATAAAAATATCTGATCATAACATCTTCTAGTAGCAAAAGGGCTAAATGTATGAATAAAAGGGATTTTTCCAAGAAGAGATAATCCACTTGCAGCTCCAACCATATTAGCTTCCATAATTCCACAATTAACAAAGTTATTTGGATAATCTACACCAATAGATGTTGTAGTGATAGCTTCAGAAAGATCAGCTTCTAAAACATAGACATTTTTATCCTCTTTAATAAGTTCTTTTAGTGTTTCACTATATGCTTTTCTCATCTCTGTAGTTTCTAATATAAGATTACTCATTTTCAACCTCCTCATCACCATTTTCAAAGTTTTGAATCTCCCAAAGAAGAACTCCCTTCATTTCATCATTAAATCTAACGTGGTGATTTGCTTTTAAATCTTCAAAGTATTTAACCCCTTGACCTTTAACAGTGTCTAAAACAATAGCTTTAGGTTTTCCAAAGTTGTCGCCTTTTAAAGCTGTTTCAATCTCTCCAACAGAGTCGCCTTTAACTTGCATAGAGTGGAATCCAAAACTTCTAAGCTTTTCTAAGATACTAAAAGTTTCACAAATTTCATTATTTGGACCATCTAACTGCTTTTTATTGTTATCTACAAAGAGAGTGAAGTTAGTTAATTTAAAGTGAGCAGCAAACTGAATAGCTTCCCAGCACTGTCCCTCATTTAGTTCACCATCTCCAACAATACAGTAAACTTGTCTTTCACTACCATCTCTTAAGAGCCCTAAAGCTATTCCAACGGCAGCAGAAATACCTTGTCCTAAAGAACCAGTTGTCATATCAATTCCTGGAGTTAAATTTCTATCAGGATGACTAGGTAAAGTTGTTCCATTGTCATTTAGTGTCATTAGAGTTTCTAATGGGAAAAAACCTTTTAATGCAAGAGTAGAGTAAAGACTAGGACCTGCATGACCTTTAGATAAAACTAGAAAATCTCTATCTAAATTTTTAGGGTCTTGGGGATTAATCTTCATATTTGAATATAGTACTGCAAGAGTTTCTACAATGGACATAGCTCCACCAATGTGTCCAAAACCTCTATTTAAAAGCATTTTTAATGTCTCTTTTCGAATATCTTTAGCGAACTTTTCCATTTGAATAATATTATTCATAAAAACCTCCTATTTAAACTTTTTCAAAAATTTACAGGTATCTACAGTATAATTCTAGAAATTTTAGAAATAACCTACAATTAAATTAAAAAATTGACAACTCTAAATTTTTATTATATATTAGTTGTATATACAACTATACAAATTTAAGGGGTGAGATTTATGAATAAAAAAGAGTTTACAATAACGATTGCAGGTGGAGGAAGTACTTGGACACCAGGACTTTTAAAGGCTCTTTGTAAAAGAAAAGGAACTTTTCCATTAAAAAGAGTTGTGCTTTTTGACAATAATCCTGAAAGACAAGAGGTTATAGGGGAGTTTGCAAAAGTTCTTTTTAAAGAGGAGTATCCAACAGTGGATTTTGAGTATACAACTTCTCCAGAGGTGGCTTTTACAGGAACGGATTTTGTATTTTGCCAAATTAGAACTGGTGGATATAAAATGAGAGAGTTAGATGAGAAGATACCACTAAGTCTAGGAGCAATAGGTCAAGAAACTTGTGGTCCAGGTGGATTTGCTTATGGTATGAGATCTATTGGAGATATGATAAAACTTATAGAGGAGGTTAGAAGATATGCTCCTGAAGCTTGGTTTTTAAACTATACAAACCCAGCAGCAATAGTGGCAGATGCACTTAAAAAAGCTTTTCCAAATGATAAAAAAATTCTAAATATCTGTGATCAGCCAGTAAATCTTTTAAGATCATATGGAAGACTTTTAGGAATGGATTCAAGTGAGTTTGAACCTGTTTATTTTGGACTTAATCACTTTGGATGGTTCACAAATATCTATGATAAAAATGGAGTGGACTTAGTTCCTAAATTAAAGGATATAACTTTAAACTCTGGATTTAAACCAGCTGATGCAGAGCAAAGAGATCAATCATGGCTAGATACATACGCAATGGTAAGAGATATGTTAGTGGATTTTCCTGACTATATGCCAAATACATATTTACAATACTATTACTACCCTGAGTATAAAAAAGCAAAGTTAGACCCAGAGTACACTAGAGCTAATGAAGTTATGAATGGAAGAGAAAAAAGAGTTTTTGAAGAGTGTAGAGAGATAGCAGCAAGAGGAAGTATGGGAGATTCTAATGTTGTTCATAATGATGCTCATGGTGAGATGATTGTTGAAGTTGCTGAATCAATAGCTTTTAATGAAAATAGAATATATATAGTGATAGTTCAAAATAACGGATTGATAAGTAACTTAGATGATGATGTAATGGTAGAGGTAGCAGCTAATTTAGGAATCAATGGGCCAAGACCATTTGGAGTTGGAAAAATAGGAACATTCTATAAGGGCCTTATAGAGCAGCAATTTGCTTATGAGAGATTAACAGTAGAGGCATGGTTTGAAGGATCATATGCTAAAGCACTTCAAGCTTTAACTCTAAATAGAACAGTTGTTGATGCTAAAAAAGCTAGAAAGATTTTAGATGCATTAATTGAAGTAAATAAGGAATATTGGCCAACATTAAGATAATATGTTAATATCTAATTAATATAAAATTAGAAGGGTGGTTTCAATGGAGTATAAAGTTATAAATCTATTACAAACAAGAGAGTTAAAGGCAAAGTTTACTAAAAGTGAGGAGAGTATTTTAGATTTTATTGAGAAAAATTTTGATAAAATTCCAAAATATTCTGTAGTTAAGCTATGTGAAGAGGCTTATGCCTCTCAAGCGAGTGTAAATCGAGTTTGTAAAAAGCTAGGTTTTAAAGGGTTTAGTGAATTGAAATACTCCATTGAACAGGACCTAGAGAAGATGAAAAGTTCAAAGAGTTTAAGTATAAATAATACATTTTTTTATATAGAGAATATAAATTTTCAAGATGTTCAAGGAATAGCAGAAGTGATAAAAGAGAATAGAAAAATATTGATATATGGACTTGGAGCCTCTCAGATAACAGCTTCTTATCTTCAAAGACAGCTACTATACCTAGGGTTTCAAGCTATTGTAGTAAGTGAAGAGAGAATGATAGAGCAGTTTGATGATTTTATACTTTTTATCCTGTCAAGTTCAGGGGAAACGTTAAGAGTTAAGCATGTAGCTAAGAAGTTTAAAGAGAGTGGAAAAACTGTGGTAGCCATAACAAAATCAGGTAGCTCTTTAGATGAAATCTGTGATTTCACATTTACTCATAATATTTCAATAGATAAATTAGATGCTATATCTCGTGAGCAACAGCTACATATGATAATTATGGTTAATGAACTAATAAATAGAGTTCAAAATGGATAATTATCCATAAAAAAGGATTACGATATTTTGTTCTGTTAGATTATAATAATGTTAAAAAAAGAACAAAGAGGTAATTAAATGAGTAGAGATATAAAAATATTGATGCATACACATTGGGATAGAGAGTGGTACTTTACAAAAGCTGAAACACAGGTGCTTCTTAGAAATCATATGTTTGAAGTTATAGAATTTTTAGAAAAAAATGAAGATATAATCTACGTTTTAGATGGTCAAAGTGTAATGCTTGATGACTTTATAGAGTTTGCTCCAAAGTGGAAAGAGAGAACAGAAAATCTAGTAAGGAAAGGTGCTCTTAGAGTTGGACCTTGGTATACACAAACAGATTTACTGTTAGTACATGGTGAGTCTATTATTAGAAACCTTTACTATGGAATGGAAAAAGCTTTAGAGTATGGAGATGTAATGAAAGTTGGATATGCTCCTGATACTTTTGGACATTCAGCTCAAATGCCTCAAATATACTCTCAGTTTGGAATAGATAGTACTTTCTTCTGGAGAGGATACAGTGAATTAAAAGGTGAAAAGTCAGACTTCCTATGGAAAGGAATAGATGGAAGTGTAATATTTGGAGTTAACTTAGCTACTGGTTACCAAGGGGCTAAGTATTTAGAAAGTGATAAAGATGAGTTAAAAGTTAGAATGGATAAGATAATGAAAGTTTTAGATAAGTACTCTGCAGGGGATGCAAGACTTGTAATGAACGGTCATGACCAGATGCCAATTCAAAAGAATATTCATTCAATTATGGAGAATATAAGAGATTTTTATAAAGGTGATAAAGTTTCTGTATCAGACTTTGAAAGTTATGTAGATAGCTTAAAAGGATTGGTTTTAGAAAGTGTTGAAGGTGAACTAAATCACAGTAAACATGCAAGAATTCACAAAACGATAACATCAACTAGAATGGATATAAAACTGCTTAATACAGAGTTAGAGTATAAAATCTACAATGTTTTAGAGCCATTAGCTTTATTAGGAAAAGAGTTAAACATTGATTATCCACATGAGATATTTGAAAAATGTTTAAAAGAACTATTTGGAGCTCATGCACACGATAGTATTGGTGGATGTAACTCAGACTTAGTAAATAGAGATATAAAACAGAGATTAACTCAAGTGAAAGAGATTTTAGATACTCAAATAGAGCTATATATGAGACTTATATCATTAGCTTCTACTAATGAAAATAGAAATATAGTAACTCTTTATAATTATCTGCCATATAAAAGATCTAATGAAAAAGTTGAGATGGAGTTTATCACAAGAACTAGCGATTTCAAAATTTTTAATGGAGATAAAGAGGTAGATTACTTGCTATTAAATCAAGAGATTGTAGATGCTGGTCTTATAGATAGACAGGTAGCTGCTAGACTTTTAGATATTAAAGTTTTCAAAAGTAAAGTTGCTTTTGTAATAGATGAGATAGATGGGTTATCAGTTAAATACCTAAGTTATGAAGATGGAGAGAACTACTCATTAAGAAGTGAGAAAGTAGATGAAACATCTGTGGAAAATAGTCTATATAAAATATATGTAGAAAATAATAAACTTAATCTTTTAATAAAAAATGAAGATAGAGTTATTGATGATGTATTTTCAATAGAAACTAGTGGAGATGCAGGAGATAGTTATGACTATTCACCTCCTCACAAAGATTTAATTTTAAACTCTAAAGATGTAAAAATAGAAAATTGTGAAGTTTTAAAATCTAAGAATCAATCTGTTTTAAAATATGACTTAATATATCGTGTACCTAAAAACCAGGAATCAAGAGATGAAAAAGTTTTAGATGGTAAAGCTATATTTGGTGTAACTATCTCTTTAGGAGAGGGAGATGTAGTTAATTTAGCAATAGATCATACTAACTATTTAGAAGATACAAGATTTAGAGCTGTTTTAAATACGGAGATTTTAACGAATACAGTTGAATCTGACTCTCATCTTTGTGTAGTTGAAAAACCAGTATATTTTGAAAAAGAGTTAAGCATTTGGGAAGAGGATAAGTGGGCAGAAAAGCCAGTATCTATTGAAACTTTTAACTCATACGTTTCACTTAAAGATAAAAAAGAAGTAGCAACTATGTTCTCATACGGACTAAAAGAGTATGAGGTTGTAGATAAAAAAATATTTATAACTCTATTTAGAACGTTCTCACACTTAGGGAAAAGAGAGCTTATAAATAGACCAGGAAGACCATCGGGAATAGAGATAGAAACACCTGATAATCAACTGTATAAAGAGAACTTTAACTTTAAATTAGGATTTACTTTTGTAAAAACTGATAAAAATAGCAGTGAAAAAGCAAAAGAGTTTTTAACTCCGGTAGAGGGATATCAATTAAAAGAGTTCAATAGATTTAATATAAATATTCCAAATGTTAGAAAGAACATAACTGCAAACTTAGACTTAAACTTAAAAGGGTGTGTAGTAAGTGCATTAAAACAGAGTGAAAAAACAGGAGAGGCATTTATAAGAGTGTTTAATCCTACAGAAAAAGAGATAGAGTTAGTATTTAACGAGGGAGTTTTCCTTAGCAATATGTTTGAGGAAAAATTAGATACATTAAAAGAATACAAAATAAAAAGCCAGGAGATTTTAAATATATTAATTGAGAGAAAATAGTAAAAGGGGTATTAATATGCAAAAATTTAAAAAAGATCTTCAAAGTTTCGGAAAAACATTGCTGTTTCCAATATCAATACTGTCATTTATGGCGATATTCTTAGGATTATCAGCAGCGTTACAAAATCCAAATATAGTTAAGTTTCTACCTTTTCTTCAAGGAAGTGGAGCACAAACATTTTTAGGATTTATTAGAAAGTTAGCTGGAATTCCATTTGGACAGCTGCCACTGCTATTTGCTATGGCTATTCCACTTGGAGTTGTTAAAAGAGATAAAGAGGTAGCAGTTTATTCATCAGTTGTTGGTTATATAGCTATGTTAGTTGGTATGAACTATCTTTTAGGGGTACAGGGTTACAATCCATCTACAACTGCTATAAAGTATCTTATGGATAATGAGGGAATGACAGCAGTAGAAGCTACTCTTCACAACTCACAGTTTACAAATGTTTTAGGAATATTTGTATATAATATGAATGTTATTGGTGGAATGATAGCTGGACTTTTAGGAGTAGTTATCCACAATAGATTTAGACAGATAGAGTTACACCCATCACTTACATTTTACAGCGGAAAGAGATTTGTACCTATAGCTGCAGCTCTATTTATGCCGTTAGTGGGAATGGGATTAGTTTATGTGTGGCCACTTATAAATGATGTAATTATGAGTTTAGGAACAGTTATATCAAAGTTACAAATATTTGGAGTTTTCCTATATGGATTCTTAGAAAAAGTGATAAACCCAACTGGACTTCACCACATTTTAAACCAAGCTTTTAGATTTACAGCTCTTGGTGGAATTGAAAATGTAGCAGGACATACACAAGTTGGAGCTTTAAATATATACTTTGCTGAATTAGAAAATCATTTGGCTTTCTCTCCAAGAGCAACACAGTATTTAGCTCAAGGAAAGATCTTACACATGGTATTTGGAATGCCAGCAGCTATATTTGCAATGTATAAGTGTGCTTTACCTGAAAAAAGAGAGCAACTAATTAAATACTTTATTCCAGGATTAACAGCAGTTATACTAACAGGAATAACTGAACCAATAGAGTTTACATTTATATTTATCTCACCAATGCTTTGGTTTGTTAACTCAATTCTTGCAGGTTTAGCATTTATGGTGCCTGCAATGTTCAATGTGACAATTGGAAATATTCAAGGTGGAATAATTGATTGGTTTGTATTTGGAACTTTACAAGGAATGCAGACAAAATGGTACTTATACCTATTCTTAGGACCAATCTTCTTTGGACTATATTATGCTGCATATAGCTTTGTAATTAAAAAGTTTAATGTTATGACAATGGGAAGAAGTTATAGTGACTTTGATGAAAGTGAAGAGATTTCAAATGACGGTAAAGCTTTAGATACTGAGGATAATAAAGTAGCTGAAGAGTTAATAAATGGTCTTGGTGGAATAAAAAATATAGTTGATGTAGATAACTGTATCTCTAGATTAAGAATAGAGATAAAAGATAGAGCTTTAATTAATGAGGATTTAATTAAAAAATCTAAACCAAATGGGATTATTATTCCTGATAACAACAATGTGCATATAGTTTATGGTGGAAAAGTTACTAAAATGAGAAATTTAGTAGATGATTATATATTTGCAACAAAAGCCTAATAGGTAATTAAAATTGTGAAGCTAGCATAAAATGCTAGCTTCTTTTTTTGAAAATATGTTAAGATAATATAAAAAAATATAGATTAGGAGGTGTTCCCATGATAGATAAAAATTCTCATACTCCAATATATGTTCAGCTTGAAAGTATTCTATTAGAGATGATAGAAAGTGGAGATTTAAAACCAGGGGATATGATTCCATCAGAGAATGAGCTTTCGAAAAAGTATAGTATCAGTAGAATGACAGCTAAAAAAGCTATTGATTCTTTGACAATAAAGGGACTGGTAGAGAGATCTCAAGGTAAAGGAACATATGTTTTTAGTATAGAAAAGAAAATAGAGTTACCAATCAATAGATTACGTGGATTTACTCAAAAAGTTTGTGAAATGGGACTAACTCCTGAAAATAAAGTTTTGGCATTTGAAAAAATACCTTGTCCTAAAAATATTTCTAAAATTTTAGGGATTAAAGAGGGAGATAGTATCTGGAGAATGGAAAGAGTTAGACAGATAGATGAGGTGCCAGCAGTATTTGAAGAGAGTTATATAAGTGTGAAACTATTACCTAACTTAAAAGAAAAAAACTTATTAAAATCAAAATTTGATTATATAAAAAGTTTAGGTTTAGAGATTGGAGATAGTGAAAGAGAGATATCAGCAGAGATACCAAGTGATTATGTAGCTAGTGCCTTAAAGCTTAAGAGAAACGAGCCTATTCTTTTAGCTGAGAATATCACCTATTTAAAAAAAGGTGAAGTTTTAGAATATTCTAAAATATATTATAATCAAAAAAAGTATAGATTTAAGTTTATAGCAGAGGGAAATTAAAAGATAAAATAAAAAGAAAGTGTAGCTAAAAGGGGTATAATAGTACAATATATGTATATTTAACTTTTGTAAATTGTATATGTACAAAAAAAGTTGAATCATGATTCAAAAATGTGTTATAATATACGTATAAAAATATATATTAAAACCAGAGGCGAGAAGAATGAAAAATTTAAAAAATTATTTTAAGTATTTGCCAGTGGCCCTTACGGGGTTAGCTCTAGGGGTATCTGGAGTTAGTGGAGCAGTAGCAGTTATACTTAATCCCAAAGCTTTATATATAGGAAACTTTATATCGTTGATGTTACTTCTTCCTATAATTATAAAGAATATACTGCACTTTGATGTTTTTAAAGAGGAACTGAAGCACCCAACACTAGGAAGTTTTATACCTACCTTAGATATGGCTTTAATGAATTTCTCAGTAGTACTTTATGAGTTTTCACCATCTTTAGGAAAAGGGTTATGGCTGTTATGCATACTTTTACATCTAATATTTGGAGCATCATTTATATATCATAGATTTCGTTCTTGGAATATAGAGCATATGGTACCAAGTTGGTTTGTACCACCAATTGGAATAGTTGTAGCATCAGTGGATTCAGCAGTTATGGGAATGCCACAGTTAGCACAAGCAATATTTTACATAGGTTTTGCTTTTTATGTAGTAATGCTTCCTATGATGTTATATAGAATTATATTTGTTGAAAAGATTGACGATGCAAGACTACCAACTTTTGCAATTATAGCGGCACCACCTAATCTTTGTTTAGCAGGATATTTAGTGGCTTTTAAAACTCCAAATCCAGCAATGGTAGGATTTTTATTTCCATTAGGAATATTTATGACAGCACTGCTTTACATATCAATGGTTAAAATTATTAGACTTAAATTTACACCAGTATATGCGTCATTTACATTCCCATTAGCAATAGGATCTACAGCAATTTTAAAGTATTCAAACTATATTAGAAGTATAGATGAAAGTAGAGGAATATTTTGGTATAACTTTGGAGTGGCAGCAACAACATTAGCTGTATTCTTTATATCAATTATCTTTGTAAGAATAGTAAGAATAGTTATAAATCAAATAAAAGAGATAAGAGGAAGTTTATAAAACTTCCTCTTTTAATCTATTTTTTTTATCATTTCTTTTTCAAAATCTTTAAATAAATTTATATATTCATTTTTTATTTTATCATATATATCCCATGCTGTTTCTTCATTATAAGTATGAGAAGTTCTATTTCTATTTATCATGAGATTAATCCACTCTGTTGCATCATGTATAATTCCATCTTTAAATCCTTCTCTAAAAGTTTCTCTTGGACTTACAACTTCTATACCTTGATATTCCAAATAACTTTTCATAAGTTTCCAACTTAATTCGTATACAAATTCAAATCTTTGAATAGTTCCATCTAAATATAATTCATCTAAATGTGCATCTTTTTCTAAAGCAATTTCTAATTTTTTTAAAGCTTTTTGAAAATCTTCAAGTTTATATTTCAATTTATTTTCATTCATTAAAATCTCACCTTTCTCATTAGTTTTATATATTAAGATTCCATCAGTTTCTATATTTCTCTTTATATTTTCTCCAATACTCTTAGTATATTCAATTACATCTACAGTATATTTTAAATCTGATTCATAAAAATCATTTCGTATATCATCAATAATATTGTTTACTCTTAGGAATATAGCTAAGTCTATATCTGAGGTTTCTTTATAATCTCCTCTAGATCTAGAACCAAAAATTTTTACCCATTCTATTTTTTCTTTGTACTTTTTCAAAATATCAATAATTTTAAAAAAATCTGTTTCTGATAGACCGTACATTTTTTCCTCCTAAACTTTTTTATTTATTATAACATGTTGGATTAAACAATAAAAAGAGGAAGTTTATAAAACTTCCTCTTTTTGTTATTATATAGCTTTGTCTAAAGTTTCAATAATATTGATACTTCCTTCGATTAAATACTCAGTTGTAGGTAAAAAGTGTATATCTCTATCATGACACTTTGCCCATTTAATATCTCCAGTCCAATAATCATTTAATGTGTTTGAGATAGATTTGAAATCAGAGTTTCTAATTTCAGAGATTATATCAGCATTATGCTTAGATAGAGTATAATCTTTGCTAGTATCAATAGATACCTTGTAAATAGTACCTTTCCACCCATACATCTTAGCTGCAGTTAAAAGGTCTGTTAACTTTTCAAAGGCGAACTGTGCGCCACATCTAGATGGTAGCTCAGGAAAGAATTTTAAACGATATTTTTCTAATTCCTGTTCAGCTTCAATGTTAACTAAATCTTCCCTTAAAAAAGTGGGAAATTTATTTAAATCAAAATTTAATATATAGTTAATTTTATCCTCTTTATTTAGAAGATTGTAGTGAAAGTCATCGATAAAGTTAATTAAATAAAGTTGATTACTTATAACCTCGCCAGTATTAGCAATAGTTACTAAAGACATAATTGTACCTCCGCTTGTTTCTTACAAAAAAAAGCTCTTGAATAAGAGCCTTTTCTTGATTTGATTTTTGGAAAATGTTTAAAAATTTCTTATACTTGAATTATAATTCAAATTTCACAAAAAGTCAAAGGTTTTTTGAATCATGAGTCAAAAAAGTGGTGAGTTATTATAAAAAAAATTAAAAACTGTAACATATGTTACAGTTTTTTTAATACTTTTTTAGTATACTTTACGTAGAAAAGGTTCAACAGGAGGAGATTAAAGATGTTATCACAAAAAACAATAGAGATAGTAAAATCAACAGTACCAGTTTTAAAAGAAAGAGGTGTTGAAATAACTACAGTATTTTATAAAAATATGTTAGGAGAAAATCCAGAAATTAAAGATATGTTTGATTCAGGAAAGCAAAAGGATGGGTCGCAACCGAAAGCTCTAGCAATGACAGTGTTAGCAGCAGCTCAAAACATAGATAATTTAGCAGTATTAATGCCAGCGGTACAATCAATTGCAAAAACTCATATAAATGTAAAAGTTACAAAGGAACAATACCCAATTGTAGGTAAATACCTTTTAGGAGCTATAAAAGAGGTTCTAGGAGCAGATGCTACAGATGATGTTATAAATGCGTGGGCAGAAGCGTATGGAGTGATTGCAGATGTATTTATCAGTGTTGAAGAGAAAATGTATCAAGAGCAAGGAAAATAAAAAAGAAGAGCTAGAATTATTTTCTAGCTCTTTAATTTAAGACAATAAAGAAGGAGATGAGAAAAATGAAATTATTGAAGGTTATAACTGTGTCTTTTATTACAACTGTATGTACCTTCTCTCAAGAAGAGGCTATAAAACTAGAGGATTCAGTTATTCTTTCAACTAGTGGATTTGAAACACCTATTCTTTCAGAGAATAAAAATGTTACTCTTTTGCTTAAAGAGCAAATTGATAATGGAAACTATAAAAGTGTGGAGGATGTTTTAAGGGGAGCTCCAAATGTAATTATACAAGATACATATTTTGGCCCAAGAGTTGATATTAGAGGAAATGGAGAGAAAGCTATATCAAAGGTAAAAGTTTTATCAGATGGAGTAAGTTTAAATCCAATTGATGATGCTATGGGGACTCTTCCTATTAATACTATATCTTTAAACTCTATAGAGAAGATAGAGATAATACCTGGTGGGGGAACTGTATTAAATGGATCTGGAAGCTCTGGTGGTGTTGTAAATATTATAACTAAATCCTCTTTAAGAAAGGATTTTTTGGTTTTAGAGGGTGGAGTAAAATCATATGATTTTAGAAATACGGGATTATCTATGGGACAAAATTTCACTGAGGATATATATGGAAATTTTAACTATAACTATTTAAAAGGTAATGGTTATAGAGATGGAGATTCTCAAGAAAGTAATAACTTTAGTGGAGGAATAGATTATCTAATTAATGAAAAAAATAGAGTTAAATTTCAAATATCATATTTTGATGAAAATAGAGATTATTCTACAGGAATAGATAAAGAGTTATTAGAAAAAGATAGAAAAGCTATGGGATTTCCTGTGATAAGTGATTCTAAAAGAGAGTCATACTCTTTAGATTATGAATATAAGTTTAGTGATTCATTTACACTTTTAAATACATTTTACTATCAAAACTACAAAAGAGATTTCACAGAAAACTCTTTTATGGATTATGAGATTCCAAAACTTGGTCATATGCCATTTGATATTATAGGAGAAAATCTACCAGCATCAATGAATGGTAGATTTAAAGAGGATACTAAAGGGTTTAAAACAAGAGGGAAGTATGCGTATGAAAAGGGAGAACTTGTTCTAGGTTATGATTATAGCGATACAAAGCTTTTAAGAGATAGTAAAATTCGAGCTAATGGAGAATTTTTTCCTAAGCCTATGCCGAATTTAAAAATAAAAGGGGATGTAAGTATAAATCTTAAAAATGATATTTTTAAAGAGACCAATGCTATTTATGGACTTAATAGATACAGTTTAGGAGAGCAGTGGGAGATTATTTTAGGAGTTAGATATGAGCATTCAAGATATGGTGGAAAAAGAGATAGTGAAACAGAGATAATTTCTATGAGTAAAATTCATGAGTATAAAAGTATTGAAGATGAAAAAAGAAGTGATAATTATGCTTTTGAAATAGGAACAAACTATAGATATAGTGAATCAGGAACTGTCTATACAAGGTATGAAAGAGGGTTTACATCACCACTTCCTGGGCAGATAACAGATAAAGTCAATATGACATATATTTCAAATGATTTAAAATCTGAAACTTCAGATAACTTTGAGGTAGGAGCAAGGGATTTTTTAGGAGATACCTTTGTAAATGTATCTTTATTTTTGACATTTACTCATGATGAGATAATGTTAATTCAGAAAAACTCTCATAATCCAGCGATAAAAGAGTGGCAATATAAGAATTTAAATGAGGTTAGAAAGTTCGGAGGAGAGTTATACTTAGAGCAATACTTTGAAAAACTAACAACATATCAGTCGTTTTCTTATGTAAATACTGAGATAACGAAGGGATTATATAATGGTGAAGAGTTGCCAATGGTACCAAAAGGAAAAGTTATTTTAGGAGCTGGATATGAAGTGACTGAGAGAATAAAATTTAATGCTAATTTTAATCTTGTTGGAAGTTATTTAGTTAAAGAGTATGGTAAAGAAAATAACACTATTGATACAAAGGGTGATAGCTATAACTATACAGATCTTATGATAACATATATGGCTACAGATATGTTAAGTGTAAGTTTTGGAGTAAACAATATATTTAATCAAAAATATAACTATGAAGAAACAAGTTTAACAGCAGTACCGGCACCTGGAATAAATTATTTTCTTTCAGGGAAACTATATATGTAAGTAAAAAAGCTGAAGATGACCTTCAGCTTTTTTTATAGTTTAAAAAATCTCTTAACTTTTTCTATAAAGCTAGTTTTAATTTTTCTATTTTTATCTTTTAGTTTTTCATCAAACTCTTTAAGTAAACTTTTTTGTTCCTCATCTAAATCAACAGGAACTTCAATTGTTATCTCAGCGTAGTGAGTTCCTTTTTTCTTAGTTTTAGGATTAAAAATTCCATACTCTCTTAAAGCAAAACGTTTTCCACTTTGAGTTCCTGCAGGGATTTTAATTTTTTTATTTCCACTTAAAGTTGGAACTTCTACTTCTCCTCCTAAAGCTGCAGTATAGTAACTAACTGGAACTTTACAGATAATATCATATCCATCTCTTATGAAAAGATCGTCAGGTTTAATTTTTATATGTATGTAAAGGTCACCATGTGGCCCTCCACTTGTACTAGCATTACCAAATTTAGCTAATTTTAATTTTTGACCATCTGCTATACCAGCAGGTATTTTAAATTTTTTCTCCACCTCTTCAGGTGCACCGTTTTTCCCAGTACGAGCGTAACGAATAGTTTTTTCTCCACCTTTAGCAGATTCTTCCAAAGAGATTTCAATCTCCATAGATAAATCTCCACCAGGTTGAGGTCCTCTTTTTCGAGCTCCTCTACCACCAAAGAAAGATCCAAAGATATCTCCTAAATCTTCGTCTCCTCCGCCACCTCCAAATTCATTGAAGTTAAAGTTGAAATTGCCAAAGTTAAAATCTTGATAGTTTTGTCCACCACCGTATTGACCATAACCTTGAGAACTACTAGGTCCACCTTGTTCAAAAGCAGCGTGACCAAAGTTATCGTATTGAGTTCTTTTTTCTGGATCAGATAATATCTGATAAGCTTCATTAACCTCTTTAAACTTTTTTTCAGCTGTAGCTTTTTCAGCCTCACTTGAAGAACTAAATTTGTCAGGGTGATATTTTCGTGCTTGTTTTCTATAAGCCTTTTTTATCTCAGCCTCACTGGCATTTTTATTAACTTCTAAAATCTTATAAAAATCCTCTTTTAGAGCCATTGTAGCCTCCTTCTATAGTTAAACTATAATTAAATTATTTATATGATTGTATGTTTTACTTTACTAACTTAAGAAAGAAATTCCTTTAGAATTATGAAATAAAAAAATATATAAAAAATAAAAGAAAAATCTATTTTTTGTAGAAGAAGAGTTACAGAGAGTAAAAAATAAAACTAACATATATTTAAGGGAAAGGTGAATTACTATGTCTAAAAAAATAACAGTAGAAAAATTTGAATCATTTATTTTAGAGTGTGTAAACGAAATGAAAACTGGAGAGAAAGTAATATTTACTAAAAAAGAGATGCCTTTAGCTAAAGATCATACAATAACTTTAACAAAAGTAGATGATGATAGATACACAGTTATAGAAAGAGGTATTGAAGATTTAGAGTTCTCAAATATCGACTTTAACGAGGTTATTAAAGAGTTAATGAAATTAAAAGAAAAAGAGTTTGGAGATTGCGAACACTTCTATGCTCATAAAGCATAATAAAAGATAAGACTAGATAACTTGCGTATCTAGTCTTTTTTTTTACAAAAATATTTTTTTATAGAGTTAAATTGTAGAAAAAAGATGATATTTAAAGAAAATGGTATATTTACTAAAAATATCAGAGCAAGTATATTAAAGACAAAAGAGTTTAAGAGATATAGAAAAAAGATTATAAGAGGGAGAAGAAAAAATGGGGGAAATATTAAAAAAACGTATAGAATATTTAACAGGGAAAATTGCACCAGAGGAAACTTTGAAAAAATTGGAGCAAGAGTGTGAAGATATTTTAAAACAATATAAAGAGAATAAAACTTTAATTGAAGAGAACGAAAAAAGAGTTTTAGTAGAAAGGGTTAGAGATAGTTATAAAAAAATATTAACTTTAGGGGTAGCTTATAATACAGAAAATTCAGTTTATTATAAAGATGAACTTTTATTTGTAATAGCTCATGAGGTATTGCAAAATAACTATGAAAACTATTACAATTTAGAGTCTATAGAGCATACAAACTGGTGGCAATGGGAGATTGGATACCCATTACTATTAAATGATATATTGATTCTTTTTTTAGAGAGATTGGAAAAAGATTTAATAGATAAGATAATAGATGTAACAAGATATTTTTTACCAGATGAGAGATATTTAGGAAATAATCCAGTGGCAATACATCCAAGTGGGGCCCCTTTAAGACCAGCAACTGGAGGAAATTTAATTGATACTTGTAAAATTATGTTTTTAAGAGGTGCTCTTTTAAATAGTTTAGAGATATGTCAAAAAGCTGTTGAATCTATATCTGAAACTTTAGAGATAATATCTGAAAAAAATGTAGAAACACTAAGTAATAGAGATGGGTTTTATGCAGATGGATCTTTTATACAGCATGGATTTATACCATATGCAGGAACTTATGGAAATGTTTTATTATCAGGGATTGCTGAAATAATATATTTAGTGGATGAAAAACTTAGAGATAAAATAGATACTAAAAAAATATGTGAAAGAGTTTACTCCTCTTTTGAACCACTATTTTTTAAAGGAGCTATTACAGATATAGTTAACGGTAGGGCTATAACAAGGGATGGAAATGATCATCAGATAGGACATGAAGTTATAAACTCTTTACTGTTATTAGCTCATGGAGTAGATGAAGAAAATAGAGTAAAACTTTTAGAAATAGCAAAAAGAGAGCTGTCTTTAGATAAATGTTATCTATATACAGAAAAAGAGAAAAGAGCTATATTTTATAACTTATCAAAGGATGTATTAAAAAATTCAAAGATTAAAGTTAAAAGTTACTCTAGTGAGGTAAAGTGTTTCAATGAGATGGATAGAGTTTTCTATAGAAATAGAGAGTTTGCTATAGGACTTGCTATGCATTCAAAAAAAATTGGTAACTTTGAAACATTTAATGGAGAGAATACAAAAGGGTGGTTTACAGGGGATGGAGCGGTATATATATATTCAAATGGAGATGAGTATATAGATTATTGGAAAGGTGTAGATTTTTACTATATTCCTGGAACAACAGAGATAAAAATGGATATGGAAAATATAAAAGGTGTAGAAAGTTCTGTAGAGAATATGCCAAAAAATAGTGTAGCTGAAGGGTTTGGAGATAAGGAATCTGGAGTTGCCTATATGAATTTTATCAACTGGAATGGTAAGTTAAGTAGTAAGAAAAACTATATTTTTAAAAAGACAGGTATGGTTTATTTAGAGAATTATATAACTGGAGAGGGAGAAGTATATTCAACTGTAGCTAATATGAGAATCTCTAATTTGAAAAATAAAACTATACGTATTGATGGAAAGCCAATGAAGGATACTTTTGTAACTGGGGAGTTTAAAGAGATATCTTTAGGTAATCTAATATATAAATTTTATAAAAGTGAAAAAATAAATTTGGAAATATATGGTGAAGAGGAAAATAGGTTTATAAAAATTTGGATAGATTTAGGAGTAAATCCTGTCAATTATACTGTTGCATGGGAAGTTATAATTGTAGTATAATAAATAAAAAGGTTTTATAAAAGGGGCAATATGTTAAAAAAAGAACGTGAAAATATATTTTTGAACAAAAAAATTTGGGGATTTATATTTTTTGCTTCAATATTTATATTTTTATTTGGGGTAAATGAGTATAGAGAATATAAAAAAGAGGAAGAACAAAGAATCGATAGAGTCTTAAATAAAATAAATTTAAAAATAGAGTTAGTAATGTCCTCTATTAGTGATTTAGAGACAAGTGAACCTATAAAGGAGTACTATAATTTAAAAGAGATATCTTATTATAATTTAATAAAGGTATTACAAGAGATTCAAAAGAAGAATAATGTATATGGAAAAATAGGTTATTCTTTAAGTTTAGGAAAAGAAAGTTCTGATATAATTGTAACAGGAAGTGGAACTAGAGATAGAAATGAATATTTAAAAAGAATGGGAGCATTAAAAAGAATTGAAGCAGATTCAAAAATTATTTTGATTCCTAAGAAAAAAGAGATTAGTTTTATTTTGAAAAATGAAATTTTTAATTTAGAAGAGGGAATATTTTGGATTGTAACTTTAGATAGAGAGTTATTCTTTTCGGAACTATATGATAGTGAAGATGGAAAGTGGGAGATATTAAAAGACAATAAAATTTATTCTTTAGACAAAGATATCGTAACTAAAAGAAGAGGTAAAGAGGGATATGTTTTAAGAAGTAGTGGGTTAAACTTTAAATTTTTGTATACACCAAATAACACTATTTTTTATCAAATACTATTTTTGAAATCTTTTGTAATATTTGTAGCATTAGCTTTGTTATCTATTTTAATAGATTATTCAATTAAACTATACACAGAAAGAAAAGATTTAATTGGAGAGATAAATAATTTATCTGTTATAGATAGAAGAAAAAATTTAAGAGATTTCGTTCTGGGAATAAGAAAAATTAGTGAAGTTGGAGAGTTAACTAGAAAAGTAAAAGCTCTTCAAGGGAGAAAATTAAAGATTGTTTTAGTTGAGATATTTGATAGCGATGATGAAGGATTAGATTTTAAGAACTTTACTTTAGCTAGAGAGTATTTAAAAGAGAGTTTATCGTCAAATGGGATCTATGAGCATATAGACATAGATTATAAAAGTATAGCTTTTATAATACCTGAGGAAAGTGACTCTGTTATTGAGGATGCTTTTCATTTTATGTTAGAAAATATAGGACAAAAATATAGTGTAGAGTTAATAGCTGCAGTATCCAACGAATTTGTATCTGTAGAAAGCTTTCCACAAGAGTATATAACTTGTAAAAAGATTTTAGATGCAAAGTTTATGGCTAAAGGAAGAAAGGTTTTATTTTCTGAAAATATAAAAAGTGGAAAATTAATACTTACATATCCTATTGAAACAGAGGCAAAATTAGTTTCAAAACTATTAAATGGAAACTTACAAGGGGCTAAAAAAATAGTAGATGAGATATTTATAGATAGAATAAATCCAGAAGCAATGGACAAAAAAGATATCAAAGAGTTTACAGGGTTACTTTACAACACTTTAAATAGAGTTGTTGTTCAGTTAAAAGAGTTTGAAAGTTCATTACACTGTGAAGAGTTAGATATAGAAAGTATTACTAAAACTGGAGATTTGGACAAAATTAGAACTATTTTTAATGAGCTTATAGCTGAGATTTGTAAGCAGAAAAAAAGTAGCGAACAAGATGAAAATGAAGCTATTAGAGAAAAAATAAAAACTTATATAGATAATAATTATCATTTAGATTTTTCCTTAGATAATTTAGCAGATTACCTAGGGTTGTCATTTAAATATACGAGTATTTTATTTAAAAAGGTAATGGGGGATAATTTTAAGAACTATATAAATATGTATAGAATAGAGAAAGCTAAAGAGATATTAAGAGAGAAAAAAGATATAAAAATAAAAGATTTAGCAGAAAAATTAGGTTACAATAGTTCTAATACATTTATAAGAATTTTCAAGAAATATGAGGGAATATCACCAACACAATTTAATCCAGAAGAGATTTTAGAAAAATAAAGCTAAAACGGAATATAAAAAAGAGATAGAAAAAGGAAGATGCAAAAAAGAAGATTTACAACCTGAAAAAATACTCGTATAATCCATTTAAATTACAATTGAAAGTTTAAGTTTTAAACTTGATAAGAGGGGAGATAAAGATGGAGATATTAAAAAAGACGAGGGAAAAATATTCAAAAGAGTTTAGGTTATCAAAAGAGGATCTATTTTTTGCAATGCACGAAGCTATGAAGAAAGTAGATGAAAATTCAAAGGTATTTATAGATACATACCCAAGAGCAGCTAGTGTAAATAATATATATCCTGGAACAAAAAATGCAGAGGATTTTGATGATTGGACAGTAGGATTTTGGACAGGTATGTTATGGCTATCTTATGAGATGACTGAAAATGAAAAATATAGAAAAATAGCTGAGTATCAATTAAAAGGGTATAAAACAAGAATAGAGAATAAGGTGCACGTTAATCACCATGATATTGGATTTTTATACTCTCTTTCAGCAGTTGCTCAAGAAAGAGTTACAGGAAGTAAGTTAGCTAAAGAGGTTGGAATAAAGGCTGCTGAACACTTAATAACAAGATTTCAAGAGAAGGGACAGTTTATTCAAGCTTGGGGAGATTTAGGGAAACCAGAGGATTATAGACTTATTATAGACTGTAATATGAATGTACCTCTACTGTTTTGGGCAACAGAGATGACTGGGGATAAAAAGTTTGCTGAAATAGGTGCAAAACATTTAGCCACAGCTTCAAGTGTTGTTGTTAGAGAGGATTCATCAACTCATCACACGTATTATTTTAATCATGAGACAGGAGAGCCTACAAGAGGAGTTACTGCACAAGGTTACTCAGATACTTCAGCTTGGGCAAGAGGGCAAGCTTGGGGAGTTTATGGATTCCCATTAGCTTATGGTTATACAAAAGACAAAAGATATATAGATCTTTATAAAAGAGTTACAAATTACTTTATAAACAATCTACCAGAAGATGACGTATGCTACTGGGATTTAGTATTTACAGATGGTTCAGGACAACCAAGAGATACATCAGCTGCAGCTATAGCAGTATGTGGAATTTTAGAGATGGATCAATATTTAGATATAAATGATCCAGATAGAGAGATCTATTTAAATGCAGCTCATAAAATGATGAAATCACTGATGAAAAATTACAGTACAAAAGATTTAGATTATTCTAATGGACTTTTAACAGATGCAGTTTACTCAATTCCTCATGGATCAGGAGTTAAAGAGTGTAACATCTGGGGAGATTACTATTATTTAGAGGCTTTAACAAGATTATTTAAACCAGAGTGGAAAAAATATTGGTAGAATGAAAAAAGCAGAGCTAAAACTCTGCTTTTTTATTTTATATATTTTCTGAAACTACAATAACTGTATATTTATTAGGAAATTTTCTTCCATGATGAACTATACTAAAGTTATTCAAAGATTTTTTATCTACTTCAGAAAGGTTTTTAATAATTTTATATGCACTAACAATAACAAATATCTTGTTAGGACCAAAAATAGCTGCACAACTTGCAAAATCATTTGAAAATATTAATTCACCATTTTCTGTGATAAAATCACATTGAGTAATGAAGTTATCTGCTAAAATAGCTTGACGCTCTTTTTTATAATCAAATATTTTACACCCCTTTTCCTTTATTGGAGTGGATAGATTTAAAAAATTTAAAAAAGGTGTTTCATCAAGAACTAAAGACTCATAAGATGGTATTTTAGATATTAGAAACTCTTTTACTTTATCTAAATTATCTATAAAAATAGTATCGTACTCTTTAGAGAGTAATGTTTTTGTTATATTTTCAGCTTTTTTATTAAAAAACCACTTTATGTTTTGATCCATTAATAACCCACCTCTTCATTTATGATTACAATAGTTATTGGATTCCCAACTCTTTTCCCAGATTTTATTATAGACGTAAAGTTACATATTCTTTGTTTGGTTTGACAATCTTCACAAATACCAGAGATGTTACAAGGTGTTTTATGATTGATTCTTTTAGAGTTTAGAGGACCTACGAAATCTTTAACTCTTAACATACCATCTTGCCAAGTATCAACTAATTTATTTATTCCACAAACCACAATAACATTTTCAGGGCCCCAAAGTAGACTAGCAACTCTATTACCACCAGAATCAGTTTGGATAAGCTCTCCATTTTTACTAATTGCATTTGTACTTGTTAAAAAATAGTCTGCTAAAAGTCCATCTCTCATGCACTTAAGCGTACTAGGCCAATCTGGCTGATTATACCTATCAAAGAGATGGTATTCACCATCTCGAAAGGTATTGATAATATCAAGTTCATTAATAGTAACAGAGCCTCCTAAAGCTATTGTAGAGTTAAAAGGAATTAAATCTAATATAATCTCTTTTGCATCCTTAAGATTTTCAGCATAGATAGGGTTGTAATTTTTTTCAATAAGTGTAGTCATTAAATCTGTAATTATATTTTTGTTTAAAGCTTTTCTTATTTTGTCCATATTAACTCTCCTTTAGTATTAAAGTAAAGTTTTCAGTAGCTCCATTTTTTAAATTAGAAACAGTAATTGTAGTTGTATTTTGAGATACAATTGTTTTAATATTAGTGTTTATAGTTTCTAACTTATATTTTCCATCAATAGTAAAAATAACTGTAGAATTCTTATGTGTAGGGTCGCTTACAGAAATAGAAATACTATTTTTATTATCTATTGCTAGTAGAGCTATTGGAGATTTGCTAGAGAAAATACCAACTTTATTTTCAGATTCCTTCCAAAAATTGATAGCAGTAATGTTTTTAAAGTTTATTCCATGGGCAAAGTTATTTTGACTTAAAATTTTAATATCATTTTTATTGAAATTTTCAATAAAATCTAACTTATTTTCAGGAATTATAGCATATAAATAACTACTGTCTTTGGGATTAGAACCATGATTAATAAATGATTTTATGAAATTTTTAGATATCTCAGTCTTGTCTTTATCCCAGCTTCCAACCCTTTTTTCTGTAGTTGTTGTAAGAGTATTATTATCTAAAGTAGTAAAAGCAGTGTATAAGTTAGAACTTGGATTTTTTAAAACCAACTTATCGTCAGTATTTTTTATAATTTCGTTATCATTTTTGATAGATTTATTTTCAATAGTTGTATGAATTTCACCATCTTCACTTGAGATATTAGAACCCATAGATACTATAAAATCAGGAGTTATAAACCATGATTTTTTAGCAGTTGTTAAATCGTTCCAAGATGAAAAATCCATTCCAATCATAGAATGAATATTATTTGTTGTTCCACCAACAAAATCTTTTTGAACCATAGTTTTTGGATGTCTTCTTTCACCAATGCTATTTTCTCTTTGAGTTATACTTTCAGTTGTACCAGGAAGATGGTAAGGGTCAACTGTAGGCCAATATTCAAAATATTCAGTTAAATTAGGAGTGTAGATATAATACATTCCATCAGCAGCATGCCACCCTTTTGTATTTTCCTCTAAGATACTTTCAAAGTTACCAACTCTAGAAGAGTGTAAACTTAGTACAAAAGAGTAGTTAGGGGTTCTATTAACAACTCTATCCATATTTCCAAAAATTTTAATTCCAGAAGGAGGTAGTGTTTTTATATTTTTATCATTTAAGATATTTTCGATAACCTTTTTTTCTACTGGATTTTTAACTCTACTTAAAATAAGAGCTTTATCTCCTGTTTCGATATTTCTTTTAACAATCTCTTGTAGTTTAATTTTATAATCTTCAGGAGCACCTTGAGAAATCATTGCAATTGCTACAAGATTACTAACTCCTCTTGTTAAATCGCTAGAGTTTTTCCTAGTAACAGCACGACCACTTATTGAGTCAGAAACTCTACTGTTGAAGAAAAGATAGTTATAACCATTTATAATAGAATCATAAATATTATTAAAACGAGGATCTTTGATTTCTAAATTTGTATTAGCAACTAAATTTTGGATTGCTCCTAAACCACTTAATAAAACTTCACCGTATGTACCACCATATGGAATAGTTCCGTGTTGTATAAAAGAACCATCTTTATAAAAACCATCACCAGCTGTAACGTACTCGGCAACTTCTCCTAGATTATTTAAAGCATTGATAACTTCATTCTTATTTTGAGTTAAAATACCTCTCATAAAAACAATATAACAAGTATCGATTCTATTTCCACCAGTAGATAGTCTTTTATTAGGAGATGTAGATGTTTTAGCCCCTTCACTATAGCCAGACCACTCAGCGTACGGTTGGAAGTATCTACTGCCATTTAAGAAGATTTCAACTTGTTCTTTAGAAAAATCAGGATACATATAAGCAACGATACGATTTAATTCTTTTGGAATTCCAATTTCCCATTGCCACCAGTTTCCTAATTCAGGAAGATTTTCTCTATAAGCATTTTCTCTTAACCAGTTTAAAGAGGTAATTATTGTGTTTTTAACATCGTTATTTTGGTATAAAGATGAGTTTTTATCAGTATAAGCTTTAATTATATCAGTTAAATTTCTATATGTAGATAGAATATGTGGACCATTTTTCATATCTGGAAATTGTTCCCAAAGATATGTTCTATCTAGGTTAGTATTTAAAGTATTTAAAAGTTTCTGAGCTTTCTCATCACTACTACTGTTGTTAGTAAGTTCTGAAAATCGTTCCCTAATAATTGAATATGTATCTATTGAAGTGGTATTTCCAAAGGAAATACCACCTAAAAATATTAGTAAAAAAGATAAAAATATTTTTTTCATAAAGCCTCCTAAATATCAAGTATGTAAATAAATCCAACCTTTCCTAAAATTCTATTAATTCTAGAAACTGATTTGTCTGAATCTTTTGTTCTCTTGAAGCTATTCATAGCAACTTCAGCGTAAGTTGAGAAGTAATCGGTAACTTTATATCCTACAGTAGCTGTATATCTTGTTTCCTCGTTATATTGAGCTACAATTCCTTGTCTATTTTCAACTCTTTCACCATTAGTTAAAGAGAATCTTCCTTGTAATTGAAGGAATGAACCATCTACGAAGTTATATCTAACTACAGGTCTAAATTGTGTACTATGAGCAGTTTTGTTATTATTTCCCATATATTTTTTATCTAATCTATAGATATTAGATGTTAAAATCCAATTTTTATTAAGAATAAATCTAAATCCGTAGATATTTTCAGCCCAGTAATTGTGAGTGAATGGATAGTTGTCTCTAGAATCACTAATTTCATCCATTGCAAGCAGTGTAGAACCAAGGAAAGCAACATTTTTATTTATAGTGTAGTTGATTGCAGGAGCAATTCTGTAAGAATCAGTAACATTTCTCCAAGGAGTCCCTTTAGAATCAGTTTGCTTTCTTACTTGGTTTCTCCATCCAATATAACCATGAATTTTTAAATTGTCTGTAACTTGAACTCCTTTCCAGTTAATTTGAGGATTGATTCTTCTATTAGTATCTTTCCCTTCTTTTTCTTTTCTTCCACCAAACCAATCTTCTGTTTTATAGAATGTATCCATTAAATAAACGAAGTCTCCTTTTTTATCGTTAACACTTAAGATTAATCTAGGAGAGAATGAAGTAGAACCAGCAGTTCCAGTTGTGTTATCATCATAGTCCTCTGTTTCTAACATGAAGTTAGAAGAAACTCTAAAACGCTTTTCTTTATCAAGAGTATTGAAATAATCAAATCCTTCAAGCATAGGTTTATCTAAAGAATAAGTGAAGTTAGCTCCGTATAAATCAGCATCATAATCTTTTGAAAGAAGCTTGTTATAACTTGCTCCAATATCTAAATTTTCAGTTAAGTTAATATCAGCATTTACTCCAATGTTAACAATATCATCTCTATCTAAAGTATCAACTTTTGTTCTAACACCGTTGTTCCATAAAACTTTTTTATCTCTGATATTTCCAATCTCTTTTTCATAATTTGTAGAAAGTTTTAATGTTGCTTTTTTATCTTGTAAAAGAAAAGATTTTTCACCAGATATACCAACTGTAGGTCTAACTGAATCATAATATTCAGTATTATTTTTTGTACTATATGCTCCATTGCTATATGTTCCCTGATATATTTTAGCCCAATCAATTCCACCGTTTAAATAAAGATTCATATACTCGTTTGGAATTGGATAGCTTAAATGACTTCCAAAAGATAGACTCATAGATGGTGAAGTAGATGAGTTATTTTGTATATGTATAGAATCATGAGAATGGTTATAAGATAAAATAGAAGTTACAGCAATTTTATTTGAAAACTCATAAAAATGGTATCCTCCAGCAAAGAAGATGTCTCTATTAATTCTGATAGGTTGATCAAATTTTATCTTATTATCTCCACCTCCAATAAAAAATGCGATTTTTTCATTAGGTTTTAATCTTTTCTCAAAAGTAGCTAGATAAAGATTAGAATCTCCGCTTCCACCAAAATCACCCTTATAATTTTCAGAAAGATGTAAGTAATCTAATGAATTAAAATATCTATTTTTTTCTGAAGGGTCAACATCTTTTTCTAAAGATGACCTAATAAATCTTCTAATATTGTAGTTTTCTTCAAGGTTAACTTCAGGAAGGTGTGCTATACTTTTTCCTAAGTTTTCACTTCCTTGTGAAATTGTTCCTACTAAAAGTGTTAATAAAATAAAATTAGTAAAATAAAATTTTCTCATAAAATATACTCTCCTGTTTAATATACTTTTGAAACCAGTTCAAACCCTATATTACATTTTTAAATAAACTATGTAAATATTCTGTTTTTTGTGTTCTTTTTTCTTTGTATATTTTTTTAAATAGAACGATTTATAAAATATGTCTTTTTATTTGTAGTATATAAAAAAGAAAACGGAATATTGCTAAGAGTAACTCGATAAAATATACTCATATAAAATTAGGAGGTGTTTTTAGTGAAGAAAAATTTAATTTTTATAACAACAGATCATCAAAGAGCAGATACTATTGGGATGATACAAAATGGTAAAGAAGTAACTCCAAATTTAAATAGATTAGCCTCAGAAGGGTTTGATTTTAAACGAGCTTACACAACGTGCCCACTATGTGTTCCTGCTAGAACTGCATTGGCAACTGGAAGATTCCCAACTAAAAATAATGTAGTAATAAATGATTTAAAAAACATACCAGAAATAACAAGAAATAGTAAAACAATCCATGAATATCTATTTGAAAATGGATATGACGTAAGTCATTTTGGAATGCAACATATAACTTTAAAACCATCTTTGGAAGATAGGGTTAAATTTAAAAGATTTTTAACAGATGATGATTATGAAGAAATATGTAAAAGAGAGAACATACCGCTATTTGGAGTTGCTGAAGATAGAGTTAAAGTAAGTGAAAGACATGGGGATATATGTGAAGATAGACAGTATACTGGTTCAAGAGTTTCACTTTTTGAAAAACCTGAGAATCTATTTAGAGATAGATTTTATATTGATAATGCACTTAATTATTTAGAGAGTGAAAGTTTTGAAAAACCCATAGGGATGTTTATAAATATATGGGCTCCTCACCCACCTTTTAGAGTTTTAAAAGAACTTATGGATAGATTTCCAAACCCAGAACTTCCTGAAAATATAAATAAAATATGTGAAGGTGAACCACCTAAAAGAAGAGAGGGGATAGCGGCACAGTTAGCTGAAGAGAAAGATTTAGAGCATTGGAAAGATGTATGGCGAGCATATTTAGGATTGACTAATTATGCAGATGAGCTAATTGGGGAGATAATTGAGAAATTAAAGGAAAAAGGTGAGTATGAAAATACAATGTTTGTATTTACTGCTGATCATGGGGATCATTTAGGACAGCATAAGATGTTTCAGAAAATGGAGATGTATGAGCAAAGTATAAATGTACCTTTAATAATAAAAATGCCAGAGAAAAATGGGGTAAAGATAGAAACAGTAGTCAGTCATCTAGATATACTTCCAACTGTATTAGAGAATTTAAATTTAGAAAGTAAAGAGGTATTCGTTGGAGAAAATATCTTAAATAGTGAGGTTCAAAAAAAGCATAGATATGCCTACAGTCAATATTCTGGAAATCAGGTAGCTGTTGGTGATATAAGAAGATCGGTAGTAGATAAAGAGTTTAAATATATATATGATCCTAGAGATTTAGAAGAGTTATTTTATTTGAAAAGGGATTCTTTAGAGATGAAAAATGAAGCTGATAATATAGAGTATAAAGAAATAAAGAAAAATTTAAAAAATCAATTGTTTCTATTTTTAAAAGAGCAAAATGATTGGATAAATATTATATAAAGTGGAGGGTGTTATGAATAAAAAAATCGGGTTATTACTATTAGTTGGGGGACTTTTACAAAGAGGAGTTTTAGGAAATGAGCATAAAATTTCTGAAAAACCTTTGGAATTAAGCATTTTAGCTATTCAAAATGGAAAGACATATGATGAAAATTGGACAGTTTTCCAAGAGGCATTTAAAGATACGAATGTAAAATTAAAAAGTTATAGTTCTAAAAATTTAACAGATGAGATACAAGCTTTTAATTTAGCTGTTTCATCTGGAAACCTTCCAGATATTATCTCTTTAGCTTATCCTGAAAAATTAGAAAGTTTAGGAATGGATGGAGGAATAGTGCCATTAAATGATTTGATAAATAAACATGCTCCAAATATAAAAGCATTTTTTGAGAAATATCCAAGATATAAGATGGATGCTGTAGCAGCAGATGGAAATATCTATTTTATTCCAGATTATTATGATTGGTACAACATGAGAGCAGCTCAAGGGGTATTTATAAGAAAGGATTGGTTAGATAAGTTAGGATTAAAAACTCCAAAGACAATGGATGAACTATATGAGGTTATGGTAGCTTTTAAAACAAAAGATCCAAATGGAAATGGAAAAGCTGATGAGATTCCATACTTTGAAAGATCAGTGGAGTTTGCTGATAAAGAGTTAGTTGGAATGTTTGGAGCAGAGATAGGATTTTATGTAGATGAAAATGGAAAAGTAAAATTTGGTCCAACAACAGAGAGATTTAAAGAAGCTATGCCTCAAGTTATAAAATGGTATAAAGAGGGGTTAATAGATCCTGAAATATTTACAAGAGGTTTCCAAGCAAGAGACTATATGCTAAGAAATGATTTAGGAGGAGTAACTTTTGATTGGTTTGCCAGTACAGCTTCATATAATGAGGATAAAGAGTTAAAGGATAAAGTGAAAGATTTTGAATTTGTTGCAATAGCACCGCCAGAATATAAAGGGAAAAGTTATGCTCCAGATGCTAGAACAACTTATTTAGGTGGTTGGGGAATAAGTGCTACATGTAAAGATCCTGTTGCAGCCATAAAATATTTTGATTATTGGTTCTCTGAAAAAGGGTATGAATTATCAAACTGGGGTATAGAAAATGATACGTTTGTTAAAGAGGAAAATGGTAAAAAGAAATTTACAGATACAGTTATGAAGGCAGATGGAAAGACACCTCTACAGGTTTTAAGAGATAAAGGGATACAATTTAGAATAGGTGCTCTACAAGATTATGAGTATGAAAAGGCTTGGGGAAATCCAAAAGCATCAGAATGGGCAGAGATGTATATGCAAAATGGGTATATTGTAGATCCTATGCCAACTTTAAAATATACAAAAGAGGAAAATAGAAAAATACAGAAAATAAATTCGCAACTTAATATGGCTGTAAAAGAGATGAATCAAAAATGGATTTTAGGAGCTGTAGATTTTAATAAAACATATGACGAATTTCTAAATAGACTAAATGAAATAGGGCTAAAAGAGGCGATAGATATAAATCAAAAGGCATATGATAGATTTATTAATTCGAGTAACTAATAAAGAATAAAGTGTACTTTTATTGATTTAAAAGTAGAAAAATGATATATAGAAAAAGGTATATCCTAAAATGATGATTTACACTTTAAAAATTTTAAACTATAATCACCTTACAAAACGCAGATAAGTAAGGAGGGTTAGTATGAAAGAAAATATTTTAGAATTAGATGAAAGAGTAGAATCAGAAAAAGTAGGTCTCATAAAAAAAATAATGACTGGATTAAAAAGAGGAAACGTAAAAGATCAAATGTCATTATATCTGATTTTTCTTCCATTTATACTTTGGTATATGATATTTGCATATAAACCAATGTATGGTCTTATAATCGCTTTTAAAGATTACAATCTATTTAGGGGAATATCAGGAAGTGAATGGGTAGGACTAGCAAATTTTACAGAGTTTTTAACAAGCCCATACTTTTATACAACTCTAAAAAATACAATATTTTTAAATATATATAGTTTGGTGTTTGAGTTTCCATTTGCCATAATTTTAGCTCTTATGCTAAATGAGGTAAAAAATAGATTTTTTAAATCTTTCGTTCAAACAGTTTCGTTTTTACCATACTTTATAGCAATAGTTGTAACAGCTGGAATAACTATAAATATTCTTTCTCCAAGTAGTGGTGTAATAAACCACATTTTAGAAAGATTTGGATTTGAAAAGATATACTTCCTATCAAAGCCAGAATACTTTAGAGGAATATTTACAGGAATGAATATGTGGAAAAGTACAGGATTTAACGCAGTAATTTATTTAGCAGCTTTAACAGCAGTGGACGAATCACTATATGAAGCAGCAAAGATAGATGGAGCTACAAAGTTTCAACAGCTTAGATTTATAACTTTCCCATCAATTATACCAACAATAGTTATAATGTTAGTACTAAAAGTTGGAAGTATGCTAAACGTTGCGTTTGAAACAGTTTTATTACTTTATCAACCAGCAACATATTCAACATCAGATGTTATAAGTACTTATGTTTATAGAACAGGTATGTTAATGCAAGATTTTGGTTTAGCAACAGCAGTTGGATTATTCAATGCAGTTATTGGATTTATCCTAGTTTACCTAGCAAATAGATGGAGTAAAAAGATAACATCATCAGGACTTTGGTAAAAAGTATTAACTGTTAAAAAATTTGAAAGGAGAGATTTATGAGTAAAATTAAAAGATCAAAAGATGAAAAAATATTTGATTTTATCAATTATTCCCTACTGGCAATATTTGGAATAATGTTTATATATCCAATTATATATGTATTCTCAGCATCAGTGACAAAACCATACCTTTTAGAGATAGGAGAGATGTATCTCCTACCTAAAGGGATTAGTATGGCATCATTTAAAGCAGCTATGAGTCTAGATGGAATATGGTTAGCTTATGCAAATAGTATCTTTATAACAGTTGTAGGAACTGCTGTAAGTATGTTCTTTACAATAACTGGAGCCTACGTTTTATCAAAACCAGAGTTAAAATTTAGAAAAATTCTAACTTTAATGGTTGTTGTGACAATGTGGTTTGATCCAGGAATGATTCCGAGATATCTGAACTTTAGAGACTTAGGTCTTATTAATAGTTATACATCTGTAATTGTAGGATTTGCAGTAAATACATTTAACGTAATAATTTTAAAGAGTTTCTTTGAAGCTGTACCAAAATCACTAGAAGAATCAGCTAGAATAGATGGAGCTACTCAGTGGCAGATTATGACAAAAATATACCTGCCTCTATCAACTTCAGCATTAACAACAGTGTCGTTATTCTATGCTATCTCAAGATGGAATGGATATTTCTGGACAATGGTTTTATTAACTGATGATTCTAAAGTACCACTACAAGTTTTCTTAAAGAAGTTAATAGTAGAGAAGAACATGGCTGGAGAAGCAGCGCAGATTATTACACCTGAAAGTTTAACATCACCGCAATCGATAATATATGCTGTGATAGTTTTATCAATAGTTCCAATAATGATTATATATCCGTTTATCCAGAAGTTCTTTAGAAAAGGAGTTACTTTAGGAGCGGTAAAAGAGTAAATAACAAAGAAAATTAAAAATAAAAGTTCATAATATTTAGGAGGAGTTTCACTATGAGATTAGATACAAGATATGCAAATCATCCAGAGGATTCAAAACACTATACAACAGAGGAGTTAAGAAAACACTATTTAATGGAAACAGTTTTCGTTGCTGACGAAGTTAACTTAATGTATTCTCATGTGGATAGAGTTATAGCTGGAGGAGTTATGCCAGTTGAAACTGAAGTAAAATTAGAAGGATGTAAAGAGTTAGGATCTGAGTTTTTCTTAGAGAGAAGAGAGCTTGGACTTATAAATATAGGTGGATCAGGTAAAATAGTTCTTGATGGAGTTGAATATAAAATGGCTTCAAAAGATGGATTATATGTTGGAATGGGAGTAAAAGAGATTACTTTCATATCTGATTCTGCAGAAAACCCAGCAAAGTATTATGTTAACAGTGCTCCTGCCCATGTAGCTTACCCTACAGTAAAAATAGATATAGCTAATGCTAATGCAGTTCATTTAGGAGATTTAGAGAATTCAAACAAAAGAACTATATTTCAATATGTTCACCCTGCAGTTTGTAAATCATGTCAACTTTTAATGGGAATGACTGTATTAGACCCAAATAATATGTGGAACACTATGCCAACTCATACACATGAGAGAAGAATGGAAGTTTACTTCTATTTTAATATGGATGAAAACACAAGAGTATTCCATTTAATGGGACAACCTCACGAGACTCGTCATATTATAATGGCTAATGAGCAAGCGGTAATATCACCATCTTGGTCAATTCATTCAGGTGTAGGAACTAAAAATTACACATTTATTTGGGGAATGGCTGGAGAAAATCAAACATTTACTGATATGGACCATATAGCTATGGATCAGTTAAGATAATTGGGAGGAAATATGTTAAACATGTTTAATTTAGAAGGTAAAGTTGCAATGGTAACTGGAGGAAACATAGGAATAGGAAACGCACTTGCAATGGGGCTTGCAAAAGCTGGAGCAGACCTATTTATATTCACATATAATGATGATAATATGGAAAATGTTATAAAAGAGGTTGAAGGACTAGGAAGAAAGGTTGCTTATGCAACTGGAGATCTATCAAAAGAAGAAGTAGCTATGGAAGCAGTTAGCAAATGTATAGAGGCTTTTGGAAAAATTGATATTCTAGTAAATAATGCTGGAACAATAAAAAGAGCACCAATTTTAGAGGGAAGTAACACTGATTGGCAACAAGTTATTGACTTAAATCTATCTTCAATATACTATTTAAGTAAGACTGCAGCTTTTGAGATGAAAAAGCAAGGTGGAGGAAAGATAATAAACATAGCTTCAATGTTATCATTCCAAGGTGGGAAATTTGTTCCATCATACACAGCAAGTAAGCATGGAGTAGCAGGGCTTACAAAAGCTTTTGCAAATGAGTTAGCAATCGATAATATCCAGGTAAATGCAATAGCACCGGGATATATAGAAACAGCAAATACAGCACCAATTAGAGCCGATGAAAAGAGAAATGCAGAAATATTAGGAAGAATACCAGCAGGAAGATGGGGACAAACATCAGACCTTGTAGGGGGAGCAATATTCTTATCATCAAAGGCAGCAGATTATGTAAATGGACATATTCTAGCTATTGATGGTGGATGGTTAGTTAGATAATAAATAAGGGGAGAAAGTTATAATGAAGAGAAAAATAGCAATGGGAGCGTTACTTTTATCAGCGCTTATGTTTAATGGATGCTCAAAAGATGAGGATTCTAAAAATACAGGAACAACGAAGGGAAAAGATAAAAATCTTTCTGTGTTTCTAGTTTTTAATGGAATGCCTTTAAGTGATGAGTGGGAAGTTTATAAAAAAGCTGAAGAAGCAACAGGAGTAAAAATAAAATCATATGCATCTAAAAATAATACAGATTCTACACAAGCTTACAATCTTATGCTAGCTTCTAATGATTTCTCTGATATTATAGCTTATAGAGTTCCAGATTTAGAGAAATTAGGTAGCGATGGAGGGATGATTCCTTTAAATGATTTAATAGATAAGCATGCACCAAATATAAAGAAATTTATAGAGGAAAATCCATTATATAGAAAAGACATGTATTCACTAGATGGGAAAATATATGCAATCCCAACATATTATGATTTAGATAAATTAAGTGTATCATCTGGACTTTTTATAAGAACTGATTGGTTAAAAAAGTTTGGATTGCCAGTTCCTAAAACATTGGAAGAAACTGAGAATGCTTTAACAATATTCAAAGAACAGGATGCAAATGGAAATGGAAGAAAAGATGAGGTTGGAATCTTTGTTCGTGGAAATATCCAAGCAGCTTTAAATAATTTAACAGGAATTTTTGGTGCAAGACCATATAAAACATTCTATGTAGAAAATGACAAAGTTACTTTTGCAACTTTAGATCCAAATTTTAAAGAAGCAGTTAAATTATCAGCAGATTGGTATAAAAAAGGTCTTATAGATAAAGAGGTTTTCACTAGAGGTTGGGGAGCAAGAGATGCAGTATTACCAACAAATATGGGTGGAATGACTTTAGATTGGTTTGGAAGTACAGCAAGCTACAACAGTTTATCAACAGGACAAATACCAGGATTTGAGTTTTATCCAATGGAACCAATACAGATAAAAGATGGCGTAAAGAGTGTTACAGTGGGAAGAAATACAACTCCAGAGATTGGTTGGGGAATATCAGCAGCTTCAAAGAATCCAGAACAAGCTATTAAGTTTATGGATTGGTGGTTCTCTGAAGAGGGAAGAAGAACTTGGAACTTTGGTATTGAAGGAAAACATTATACAATGGTAGATGGGAAACCAGTATTTACAGATTATGTATTAAAAAATCCAGATGGAAAAGGACCTTTAAAAGTTTTACAAGAGGTTGGAGCACAAGTTTCAGGACCAGGAGTTCAGCAAGATGCAGAGTATGAGTTCCAATACTCAAATGATATAGCAAAGCAAGGTTTTGAAATGTATATGAAGGATGGAAATACAAAGAGACCTTTACCTATATTAAAATATAGTCCAAAAGATATAAAAGAGTTGGATAAAATTATGGCACTTGTAAATCAAACAACAGAGGAAT
>SKEK01000053.1_pt1 | contig 75296 bp, 48 predicted proteins | sample 4826761 | NCBI WGS metagenome assembly SKEK01 (sample SAMN11008811, study PRJNA524170) | human gut metagenome | biome: Human fecal sample; material: Feces; isolation source: fecal sample from pouch patient p32 | host: Homo sapiens | place: Israel: Tel-Aviv | collected 2015-10-13 | reverse complement strand
AGCGATGCGAACACTGACATGGGACCAAGGACGGGAAATGGCCCGCCACCAGCGCCTCACCCAAGATACCGGCGTGGAGGCGTTTGTCGCTCACCCCCACAGCCCCTGGGAGAAAGGAACCAACGAAAACACCAACCGACTTATCCGCCGCTACCTTCCCAAAGGAACCCCCAACGCCAGCCACCAGCCCTACCTCGACGCCATCGCCTACGAACTGAACAACTGCCCCAGAGCCACCCTCGGCTACCGCACCCCCACAAGCATTCAACCAACTCATTGCTACCACCCATTGACACCGCCCTCTTCCTCCTCTCTAACTACTTCCTTCGATTCTCCAACGATTTCAAACGGAAAACCGGAGCCGACCAGTTCCCCAACGACTGGTACGAGTACGTCGAGTACGGCACAGACAACCCGATCACCATCGGTCTACAGCGATTGGGATTCAGCCGCGAGTCAGCCGCGTACCTGCGCACTCACGCAAACCGCGGCTACTACACCGTCAACGAGGCCAACCAAGTATTCCTCAACCCACGCATCCTCAACTGCGAAAACCCCGAAGTGCGCATGGAGGCAAGGGAAATCCAATACAACGTTCCCGAGTTCATGCTCCCTGCCGAATAACGGTCATCTGCCCTCTCCCTTGGAGACCCGCAGGTCGACTCGTGCGCTCGAAGGTCACAGATTTATCAAAGGGTGATGCTCTGATCAAAGAGGGTGTAGCTCATGTAGATCTCCTCGGCGCGGAGTGACAGCCGGTGGCCGCGGAGCGCCGGGCCCGACACGCAAGCAATGCCGACGCCGAGAACACAGTGAGGCCAATAGAGCGGCATCAGCGCCTGGGTTCAGGCTACAATCTTCAATCTCCACGGCGTTTCCTTGCGGATGTAGGCGTCAGTGGATGCTAATTTGAAAATCAGCCTTTGTGCGCCAATGCGCGACAAGCCAAACAGCATCTACGCCGACGGTCACCCTGAGGCTCACGAGGTGCCCGACCAGGAGTAGAGCCAATGAGCGATGACGGAAACTTCTCGACATCGAGACCAAGAGGTACGAGCAACAGTTCGGTCGTTCAGCAAGGAACAACAAGAGCGCGTAGACGTACACACGCGACTTCATCAGCTGAGTCGGTTCATTTTTCGTAGCAACAATAGTGTCGAAACTGTAGACGTAGCACAGAGATCTATTTAGAGGAATTAGCATCATGATTCGCGACGCGCATGAGCACAACGAAACTATCAGGCCTAATGATTTCGAGCTTGAGCGGCTGCGCGCCGCGCTGCCCGAGTATTTCGATAGCAACGGTGCATTCATGATCGATCGGCTCCAGGAGACACTACACGCTGGCGAGGTGAACATCACCAAAGAAGGCTACGAACTGAAGTTCCTTGGAAAGTCCTACGCGAAGTACCTCACCTCGACCGAAACTGAGACGGTGCTCGTTCCTGACGTGGGACACAACAGCGAACCAGACAACAAGGACTCCGAAAATCTCTACATCGTAGGCGACAACCTCGACGCACTAAAGCACCTGCTTGGCTCCTATGCTGGTCAGGTTAAATGCATCTACATCGATCCGCCGTACAACACCGGTTCCGACGGATTCGTCTACAACGACGACTTTGGTTTCACCCCCAAGCAACTCACCGACAAAATTGGCCTCTCTGAAGAGGAAGCTCAGCGAGTTCTCGACTTACAAGGCAAATCCTCGCATTCTGCTTGGCTTACTTTCATGTATCCGCGACTTCAACTAGCACGTGAGTTATTGGCCGATGACGGCATCATCTTCATCAGCATTGATGACAACGAACATTCAAACCTTAAACTCCTCTGCAACGAGGTATTTGGAGAACAGAATCTCGCTGGTGATCTAATTTGGAAGAGCAAATCTGGCGGAGCTAACGATTCCGGCCAGATCGCTGTGGATCATGAATATATTCTCGCATACGCCAAGGATGTATTGGAGTTGTCTCTGCTCTCTGATCCGTTTGCTGAAGCATCAACAAATTACAACCGCAGTGATCAGCGAGGACGGTATTCGCTTGAGCGTCTCGATAAGCAGAACTTACAGTACTCGGCTTCCATGGACTACGACCTCGTCGGTCCAGACGGAAGAATCTACACCCTGCAACATAAAGATCCATCTAGCCCGAACGCAATCTGGAGATGGTCGCGAGAAACAGTTCAAGAATGTATGGATGAACTGGTATTTGAGAATGGTCATGTTTACACCAAGAACTATGAAAAGGACGCAGGAACAGCTCGTTCTCTGTTAGTTGAAGAACGATTCGGGCGCTCTCGTACTGGAACGACTGACATGTCCGCCTTGTTCGAGGGTCGAGCCCTGTTTAAGAATCCTAAACCTGTGAAGCTTTTGGCGCATCTACTGAGGATTGCAGTTCCAGATAATTCGTTGGTACTTGATTTTTTCTCCGGGTCGGGTTCAACCGCTCAGGCTGCTTTGCAGCTAAGCGCTGAAACTGGAAACACCATTAAAATCATTATGGTTCAACTGGACGAGCAGATTGACCCAACCTCCAATCGGTATTCGAAAGCGGCATTTGAGGCTGGTTACCGCGCGATTGACCAAATCGGTCGTGAGCGTATCAGGCGTGCGGCATCGAAAATCAAGGACGAGACCAACGCCGATATTGATTACGGCTTCCGTCTGTACCGACTCGAGGAGCCATCGGGGAAGGTCCTGGATCAGCTAGAGTCGTTCGATCCTGCACAGGCGGATGCGTTATTCGCCGGGGACTATGTGTCGAAGTTCGATCTGAATGGGACACCTGGGCATGACACGGTGTTGGCGACATGGCTGGTGAAGGATGGCCATGGTCTGACCGAGTCGCCCCAGATGGTCAAGCTTGCTGACTACAAGCTTGATGTATGCGGTGATTCCGCGTACATCATCTCGCCGGGTTTGACGAGTGATGACGTGGTGGAGCTTGTTCGTATGCTTGAAAACGGAGAGCTGATGATTTCCCGCGTGGTTGTGTTCGGTTATTCCATGGAGTTCTCGGTGATGCATGAGCTGAAGAAGAATCTGGCTGTTTTGAAGTCTGGTAAAACGGTTACTGTGATCGAGAGGTTCTGACCTATGCAGATCAGGCTTCAAACTCTGGACCATCAGCAGCGAGCGCTTTTCGCGCTAACTCACGTGTTCGAGAACGTGAGGCTAGATTATTCCTCTCCGATGGAAGCGAACCCAGTGTTCGATGTTGCTTGCCCACAGATCATCGATAATATTGCCGAGCTTCAAACTGGCATGGTTGAGGGGGTGGGAGCGATTCCTCAGCCGTGGCGCACTCGTACCGATGATGGTGTGCTGGGTGTGGACGTGAAGATGGAAACTGGCACCGGTAAGACACTGGTGTACACCCAGTTGATGTATGAATTGAACCGGCTCTACGGGTTCCACAAGTTCATCCTGCTGGCGCCATCGACTCCCATTAAGGAAGGTGCCAAGGCGTTTATCGGCTCGGACTATGCGCGGCGCTATTTCGATGACCTGTACGGCGGCCGCTTGAAGCTTAACTTGGAGGTGCTCGATCCACAGAAGCGGTCGAAAGGAAGGAAGATTTTCCCGTCAGTGATCGCGAACTTCGTCCAAGCATCACGGCTCGCAACAGGCCATATCAGTGCATTGCTGATGACTGACGGTATGTTGCAGTCAAAAGCCACGATGGCGGCAACCTATGACCAGATGGTCATGGGGATATCGAGTCAGCCTTATGAGGCGCTGCGCCAGACGCGCCCGATCGTGATCATTGACGAGCCGCACAGATTCCGCCGTGAGAATAAGGCATACAAAACCATAGTCGAGCAGTTGCGTCCCCAGGCTGTTATCCGCTTCGGAGCGACGTTCCCGAAGATCGAGAAGTCCAGGGTGACGGACTACAACAATCTGGTGTTCAACCTTGGCTCGGTGGAGGCGTTCAACGAGCAGCTCGTCAAAGGCGTATCGATCCAGTACCCAACGGATGCGAAAAGTTCGTCGACCCGACTACGGTTGACTGGCATCTCACGAACCAAGCCGAAGACAGCAACCTTCGAGAATCTCGATACGCACAAGAAGACCACACTGCAAATTGGCGACTCCTTAGGACAGACTGACGGGGACTTCACGGGTATTACTGTCACTGAGGTCGGTAAGACCAGGTTGCCGGAGATTAAGGCAGGGGTGACTTTATCGAATGACCAGATCCTTGCCAAAGGAGACACGATTGTCAGCCGCGTTTACACCGAGACATACCAGAGTCTGATGATGAAACGTGCGTTGGAGAACCACTTCGAAACCGAGTGGGTGAACTACCAGCGCGCGACCAAGGTCAAGACGTTGACCTTGTTTTTCATTGACTCTGTTGCCTCCTACCGTGGCGAATTTGGTCCGGGTCATCTGCGCACGCGTTTCCATGAACTGTTGAGCCAGCAACTTGCCAAAGAGATAGATAAGCATAAGAATGGTAGTTCGCAGGTCGAACGCGACTATGTCGCCTACCTGCGCGCCTCCGCAGCCGATGTCGAAGCCACGAATGGCGGCTACTTCTCGGCCGACAACTCCTCGAGCGATGAGGCGATCCGGGCTGAGGTCGACCAGATCCTGCGCGACAAGCAGTCCCTGCTCTCGTTCACGTACCCGGACGACACACCGAATACGATGCGGTTTATTTTCTCCAAGTGGACCCTGCGTGAGGGGTGGGATAACCCGAACGTGTTCCAGATCGTGAAACTCCGCTCGTCGGGGTCCGACATTTCCAAGCTGCAAGAGGTCGGACGCGGTCTGCGTCTGCCTGTGGACGTCAGCGGTAGCCGACTGTCGAACGAGCAATTCTACCTGACCTACCTGATCGACTACACCGAGGAATGGTTCGCACAGTCGCTGATCACCGAGATCAACTCCGACGCGGCAGCAACAGCACCGTCAGTGAAGGAACTCCTACCAGCCGTCGCCAAGGAGCTAGGAATCAGCGAGGACGATCTGTTCTTCGACTTGTGGCGCACGTACAAGCTCGTAGACCGGGACTGCAACATCCTCGAAGGCAAAGAGCAGGAGTTGTTGGAGCGTTACCCGCAGTTCAATGTGGGCAAGGTCAAGCCCGACAAGGTTGTCACCGACGCCCGCAAAACCAAGGTTGGTATCCGACCCAAACGGTACGCCGAACTTAAACAGCTGTGGGAGGCCATCAACGCCAAGTATTATCTCCGTCTCGACGACCTCACCGCCGACGAGATCGCAACCTGCATTGATCACATCCTCGACCAGGACATCTACACAGCGCAGACGGGGCGCTTCGCTGAGGAAACCATCACTAAAGCAGACGACGGGAGTCTGACCACCAAAACAGCCACCAAATCAACATTCGATATCGATGACCGGCTGACCTACGGGGATTGGCTCAAACAGGCATACCTGCAAACCTATCTGCCGATCAAAGCGATCCATGTCGGCCTAGCTCGCCGCAATGCCAAGCAGAAACTGCAAGACGGATTCTTCAACAAGGCCACCCTCGGCAAGTTCGTCGCCGAGTTCCAAACCTGGATGCAACAGGAGTTCAAGAGCCGATTCTCCTATATCCGCATCGACGGCCCGCTCGGAGCCACCGCACTGACAGGCACGAACGGCAAACCGTTGAAGAACATCGTACAAGGCAACATCGGAATCCACCGCGACACTGATGCTGACGTGCCCGAGAAGTTCCTCTACGACGCGTTCGTCTACGACTCGCCAAAGGAACAGGCCACGATCCGCGACTCCGTCCTTGATGAGGTCGTCGTCTACGGCAAGATCCCGCGTCGCTCCATCCGGGTACCCATGTACTTCGGCGGCACCACCAGCCCCGACTTCATGTACGTCCTCAAAGGCGGCGACGGGAAGCTCTCGCTGAACTTCATCGTCGAAACCAAAGACGTTAACACGAAAGCAGACCTGCGAGGAACTGAGCAGCTACGCATTAAGGCAGCGCGCAAGTTCTTCGAATCCATTAGTGACAACAACATCACCGTCCGCTTCATGCCACAACTCAAGAACGACGACATCGTCAACCTCATCAAACAGGTGGTGTCACAGTGACACAGGACAATGACATCAACGTCGCTCGTCAACTGGCACTGTTGAAGAATCGACGCGACAGAATCCTTTACACCTACAAAGCTCATGAAAAGGCCGCCGATAACATCGATCACATCGAACGCTGGCGCAAACGCGCAAGTATCGTTTTAACGGCAGTGAGTGCAACAACCTTCCTTGCCTCGTTGGGCGGTGCAATAGGAAACACGCAGGCGACAAACCTCATAATTTCATTCATCGCTCTTCTTGCGACAGGTGTGTCGCTGGCAAGTGACTCATTTGATCTTCCCAACGAATCGAAAAACCATGCCGCAGCGGCTCGCGAGCTACGTTCGATATTCCAAGAATACGAAGCAGTGATGGTCGACTTGGAAGTAGGTGTGCTCACCTTAACGGAAGCAATCGAGAAACGAAATCAGCTAGCAGAGCGAGAGAACCAAGCGCTGACGAGTATCTCTGTTCGGACGACACGAAAGAACTATGAAAACGCTTCGAAAGCGCTCGAAACTGATGAAAGGGTGTTTAACGAGCCTGCGTCTGAAGCGAAGGATAGGCAAGACTGATGCCAACTCCTGCTGAACTGTTCGACCAGATCTTCAAAAACCTCAAAGTCTCCAACTATCAGGAAATCGCGATGCGACGAGACGAGATCACCAAGGCTCTTAACGGCGAATACCGCGAGGACCCAGACTCCACTTCCCATAGGCTGATGGTAGGTTCCTACGGCCGACACACCGCCATTGATGGAGTTTCTGACCTAGATTTGCTTTACATTCTTCCACCTAAATTGCGAAACAAGTATCGATCGCCAGATGGGCCTTACCGTGCCCTCAAGCGCACGAAGGATGCGATTGTCAAGCGTTACCCCACGACAGAGGTCTCAGTTAGCCAACTAGTTGTAGTGGTCAAATTCCAGAACTTCAAGTTCGAAGTCCAGCCTGTCTTCGCAGAAAAGGACGGAGACTTTGCCTACCCAGACACGAAAAGGAAGCTGTGGCTTCGTACTAAACCGCGCAAGGAAATCGAAGCGATAAAGGAATTCAACGCTGAGTCATCGGGCTCCTTAAGAGCGCTTTGCAGGTTGGCCCGCTCATGGAAGAACAAGCATGATGTGCACATCGGCGGTCTTCTCATCGATACTCTAGCCTTCAACTTCCTAAAGCAAAACGAGCAGTATCAGCGTGGAAATAGCTATGACCAAATGTTTGCTGACTTCCTTTTTTGGCTATCCAACGAGCCACGCAAAAGCTACTACCTAGCCCCTGGAAGTAGCCAACAAGTGCGTGTCACGCAAGCCTTCCAACGAAAAGCTTCAACCGCACACGAACTCGCGATGAAGGCCATCGAGTCTGAAGAATCCAGCTCGTATACACGGCGATGGCGCGACCTTCTGGGTAAGCCCGTCCCGCTTACCGAGGACCAAAAGAGCCGCAATTACGATTACGTTGATACCGAACAGTTCATCGAAGACTACTACCCGCAAAATATCCGATACACGCTGGACATAAATTGCACTGTTATGAGCCAGGAAGAATCTACATGGCTCTCAGGATGGTTGCGCCGTCGCGTGCGATTGCCGCGTGGGCGAAAACTAATTTTTCAGGTTACTTTCTGTGATGTTCCTGAACCGTTTGAACTTAAATGGAAGGTTCTGAACGAAGGTAAGCAGGCTCGAGAACGTAATATGATTCGCGGATCGATTTTGGATGACGACGGAAGCTGGAGCCGAGAAGAAAGTAGTGAATTTCATGGTGATCACTTTGTGGAGTGCTACGCCATCAAGGATGGAGCTCTTGTCGCTCGAGCGCATATCTCCGTTCCGATTGAGTAAGTCCGGCTACAACCACGCTCGGGTACGAAGAGCCGTTAGTCCCCGTGTGCTCGACACGCTCACGCCCAGCCCTGCCGCAAACCCCTCCACGCCCCACGTGGAGCCGACCTAGCACCCTAGGCGGGTTCATGCCGACCGCTCGAGCGCCTTCAGGTGCCGCCGCAACCACAGGGAAGCATACAAACTCCCTAGTCAGAGAGTGCTTCGGTGGTTCACGCTGCCTTTATCAAACTCGACGTCTTTGAGTCGATGATGGCCACGCCCGGATCCCCCAGGCTCTGCCCAAACGCCGTGCGCATCGCGTCGTCCGCGCTGCGGATGATGAAGTCGACGACCTCGACGGGCGTGAAGACGATCCCTAGGCGCTCGCTCATCCGCGGAAAGGCCTGCGACAAGAAGTGATCATAGAGCGTGCGCATGATCTCCTGCTTACCTGCCTGGGTGTGCAAGGCCTTGATGTGCTGGACTATCGCTCGGTTGAAGGAATCCAGCTCGCGGTGCTCGTTCTCGAACACCGAGTATGACGCCAGCATCTCACAATCGCTTTTATTGCACGGCTCACAGGGTGTTGCTGTGAGAACGAATGATCTGGGAATATCGGCTCAAATGGTGGAGTGGTGGAATCTGCTTCCATACCGGGAAGCGCCATGAAATCATCGTCGCGCGCAGCAGACATTCGACCAACAATAGCGGGTAATCTGCGACATATAAGCAGGTTTGGTGCCGTGGTGCGACTATAAGGTGATTGCTCTGAGCAAAGGTCGGACCCCCGTTTCACTTCTGTTCCACGGCTGCGGGATGCAGATGAGCATGCCCCTCCTTACCGTGTTGCTTGTCGACCATGGCGGTCGGCAATGTGACCCAAAGGAGGGGGACAGGATGTCTCAGAAAATCGCCAACAAGGGAGATGGCAATCAGATCGCTCAGTTCGGTGGGGACCTGAACGGAACGCTCAATCAGATCAACGGCACGCGGACATTGGCGTCCCTGACGCTGCCTGAGCTCGGCGAGGAGTATCTGTTGGCCGATTCGATTGTCTCAAGGGAGCGGAAGTCAAGGCTCAAGACCGCAGCAATCGCGGCGTTGGCATGTCTACTGTGCATCTGTATCACGTTCGTCATGTATCGGCTGTTCGGACAGCCGTCTCTCAGGGAATTCGTCTTCCGCCCGACAGAAGGATCGAAACTCGAGTTGAGCGTGAACCTCACGCTAGCGATCCCCATGGTTGCGGCTGCTCTCTCGGGAGCGGGGGCATACGGCAAAGTAAAATACCCGAGTGAGCTCGAGGTAGATCGGCAGCAACATCTAAGGAATGTCTACATGGTGGCACGTCAGAGGGGCCTCAGTGAGCGAGAGTGGTACGAGGTCGTCGAAGCCGCCAAGCAGAGCTAGACATTCGTAGCCGCGGGAGGATGTGCGCCCACGCCTGCGCATCCTCCCGCGCTCACGCACCTAAGCGCACAGACGTGCACGTATGCGACGTGTTGCGGAACGGATGTTCTTGGCTCAGGGTGTGCGTATGCGGGTTGGTAAGGGTTCGAGGTGGAAGATAGGGGTTCGTGTGCGCCACGCGCCAAACTGGTCCGACAAATCAGCCTGCAAGCAGCCTCAACCTGCCCTGAAACCCCGCCCAGGCCTCGGCCGAAGCAGAGCCAAAAAGTGAACACCACCACGAAAAATGGCTTAGGATAGTGGGCGCGCCGACGAACCCCAATGACGGGAACGACCGGCACACCACAGTACCCAACGCAGCAGCAACACACCAACCAGCAGACCGCAAGGCCAGCACAGCGCGGACGCACCGTCGCAACCGTGCGCAGCCGGAGCACAGCGGGGGAGCGGCACCGCAACGCGGCCAGCCGCGACAGCCCGTCGTGACCCGGCAAGCCGCGACCCGGCACGCAGCAGCACCGCGCCGCAGCACCGCGGCGGCACCCCGCACCACCGCGACGGCTACCCGCAGCGCGCATAACCACAACCTCAACACCGACGTTGACCACACCCAGAGGAGTCACGATGAAGTCCAGGCTCGCAGCAACAGCACTCGTCACCATATCGGCAAGTGCCCTCGCACTCGGCGCTTGCACGACGGACGGGGGCACCACGGCCCCGGGCGGCAAGGCCGCCGGAGACGGTAACTACACGATTGCCGTCGTCCCCAAGGATGCTACCAACCCGTGGTTCGTCCGTATGGAAACGGGCGTCAACAAGTACGCCTCGGACACGGGCATGAACGTCTTCCAGAAGGGCCCCGCTGAAACCGACGCCACCATGCAGGCCCAGGTCATCCAAGACCTCATCGCCCAAGGCGTCGACGCGATCTGCGTGGTCCCCGTCGACCCCGGTGCCATCGAACCCGTCCTCAAGCAGGCCATGGACGCCGGCATCGTCGTCGTCACCCACGAGGGCGCCTCGCAGGAAAACACGATGTACGACATCGAAGCCTTCAACAACACGGAATACGGTGCGTTCATTATGGACAACCTTGCCGAGGCCATGGGTGAGGAAGGCGTCTACACGACGATGGTCGGTCACGTCACGAACGCTTCCCACAATGAGTGGGCGGACGGTGCTGTGGCCCACCAGAAGGAGAAGTACCCGAAGATGACGCTGCTCGAGGCCGAGCCCCGCGTCGAATCCCAGGACAACGGGGAGACCGCCTACCAGACCGCCAAGGAAGTCCTCAAGAAGTACCCCGAAGTCAAGGGCATCCTCGGCACCTCCTCCTTCGACGCGCCCGGCACCGCCCGCGCTATCGACGAGCTGGGCCTGAAGGGCAAGGTCTTCACCGCCGGCACCGGAATGCCCGCTGCGAACGCCCAGATCCTCAAGGATGGCTCCGTCTCCACCCTGACCCTGTGGGATCCCGCGAACGCCGGCTACGCCATGGCCTCTCTGGCCACGAAGATCCTCAACGGTGAGACCATCGAAGACGGCGTGAACCTGGGCGTTGAAGGCTATGAGAGCATGCACTTCTCGTCCGGCTCCACCAAGGTCCTCGAGGGCACCGGCTGGCTCAAGATCACGAAGGACAACGTCGACTCCCTCGGCTTCTGATCCGCAAACAGGCGACGACCACCGAGGCTCCACGGCCTCGTCCCTCGCTCCATTGACGAGGCCGTGGCTGGGCCACTCCCGCGCGTGCACGGACGCTCGCGCATCCTTGTTCCTCCTGCGCGCGACGCCCGCGCGCGTGGGGGTGGCCTTTGGGCGGTGGCATGCGTCGGAAAGGACACCACATGGACACCCCAGTGCTGGCGGTACGACACGTCAGCAAATCCTTCGCGGGTGTGCGAGCCCTGGTCGACATTGACCTGGAGATCGCGCCCGGAGAAATCCACTGCCTGGCCGGGGAAAATGGGTCGGGCAAGTCCACGCTCATCAAGGTCATTTCGGGCGTGCACACCCCCGAACACGGGACGGTCTCGATTGACGGCCGTGACTTCACGCGCCTGACGCCGGCGGCCGCCATCGACGCGGGCGTGCGCGTTATCTACCAGGATTTCTCGATTTTCCCGAACCTCTCCGTCATGGAGAACATTGCGCTCGGCAGCGAAGTGGCCGCCGGGCGTCGCCTGGTGAACCGTTCCCGCATGCGTGAGGTCGCGCGCGAGGCCGTGGCGAAGATCGGCTTCGACGTGGACCTCGATGAGCTGGTCGGCAACCTGTCCGTGGCCGACAAACAGCTCGTCGCCATCAGCCGCGCCCTCATGGGCGATGCGAAGCTCATCATCATGGACGAGCCGACGACCGCCCTCACGAAGAAGGAAGTCGCCGCCCTCTTCGATATCGTCCGTGACCTGCAATCGCGCGGCATCGCGATCCTCTTTGTGTCCCACAAGCTCGAAGAAGTCTTCGAGATCGCGCAGCGCTTCACTATCCTGCGCAGCGGTCACAAGGTCATCACCTGCCCGAAGGAGGAGCTCGACCGCGCGAGTTTCGCCCGCTACATGACGGGGCGCGACTTCGCGGAGGAGCACTACCGGCCGGGCACCATTGACGAGGCCCCGGTCCTCCAGGTGGAGGGGGCGACGGTGAGCGGTGCATTCGCCGACGCGTCCCTGAGCGTGAGGCCCGGCGAAATCCTAGGCATCACGGGACTGCTGGGATCGGGCCGCACCGAGCTGGCCCTCTCCCTCTTCGGGATGCTGCCCCTCGACTCGGGGCGCATCCGCGTCAAGGGACAGGACGTTGCGTTGCGCGGCGTGCGCGACGCAATCGAGGCCGGCATCGCCTACGTGCCCGAAGACCGCCTGACCGAAGGCCTGTTCCTATCCCGCTCAATCGGCGACAACATCACCATCTCCGAGATGGAGAACTTCACCAAGGCCCTCGGCTTCATCGACAAGAAAGCCATTCGCGCCGAAGAACAGAAATGGGTGACGCGCCTCGAAGTCGTCACCCCCGACCCCGCCAACGCCGTCAACACCCTGTCGGGTGGCAACCAGCAAAAAGTCGTCCTGGCCAAATGGCTGGCCACCAAACCCTCCGTCCTCATCCTCAACGGCCCCACCGTCGGCGTCGACATCGGCTCCAAGTTCACGATCCACTCGATCCTGCGCGAACTCGCCTCACAAGGCATGGCCGTCATCATCATCTCCGACGACATCGCCGAAGTACTCACCAACTGCTCGACGATCGCCATCATGCGCGCCGGACACCTCAGCGAAGCCATGAACCCCGACACCCTCACCGAGGCCGAGCTAACCCGGCTCCTGTCCGAGGACCGCGCCCAGGCCTCGTCCACTGAAGGGGGAGAGAACTAATGCCCCGACTCATCACGAAAGTCCTCCACGCCAACGAATTCTGGGTCTTCCTGGTCATCGCCGCGCTGAGCCTGGTCATCCAGGCGCGCTCCGGGCAGTTCTTCACGGCGAACAACCTGGTCGACCTGGCCGGCGCGATGGTCGTCCCCGGCCTCTTCGCCGTCGCCGCGCACCTCGTCCTCGTCTCCGGCGGCATCGACGTGTCCTTCCCGGCGTTGGCCTCCCTGGCGGTCTACGTGACCACGAAAATGCTCGTCGACAACGGGTGGAACGGCCCGGTCATCGTGCCCTTCCTGATCGCCGCCGGCCTCGGCGCGCTCCTGGGCGCCTTCAACGGCCTCTTCACCTCCAGGCTCACCGTGCCGACGCTGATCATCACCCTGGGCACCGCCAACGTCTTCAACGGCGTCATGCAAGGTGCACTCAAATCCGTGCAGATCAACACGATCCCCGCCTCCATGCGCTCCTTCGGGTCGTCCTCCCTATTCGTCGCCCGCAATGAAAGCTCCGGCCTGCAATCATCCATGCCCGTGTCCTTCCTGATCCTCGTCGCGGTCGTCGCTGTGGCCTTCGTCGTCACCCGCTACACCATGTTCGGACGATCCCTCTACGCCATCGGCGGCGACGAAAGCGCGGCCGCGCGCGTCGGATTCAAAGTACGCGCCACCAAGTTCTGGCTCTACGTCATCGTCGGCATCATCGCCGCCCTGGCCGGCATGGTCCGCACCTGCGCCATGGGACAGATGCACCCCACCAACCTGCTCGGCATGGAAATGATGGTCATCGCCGCTGTCGTCCTGGGCGGCACTGCCATCACTGGCGGCAAAGGCTCCCTCACCGGCGTCATGCTCGGCACACTCCTCATCGTCATCGTCCAAAACTCCATGATCCTCATGGGCATCAAGACGTTCTGGCAGGGCTTCGCCCTGGGCCTGCTTATCATCGTGGGAACTGGCGTCTCCGCGCTCCAGGTCATGCGCGGCCGCCGCAACGCAGCATAGGAGGACCACATGTCAACGCTACTCGCCTCCCCGCGCCTCGCTTTCCTCAAAAAAGACAGCTACATGGCGCGCCTCGTCATCGTCTTCCTGCTCCTGCTCATCTTCTTCGCCGCCGTGCGCCCCGGCCCATTCTTCGCCGTACGCACCTGGCAGTCCATGGCCGTCCAATTCCCCGAATTCGGCCTCATGAGCCTGGGCGTCATGTTCACCATGTTCACCGCCGGTATCGACCTGTCCGTCGTCGCCATCGCCAACGTCACCGGCATCTGCGCCGCCCTCACCCTGCGCGCCACCCTCACAGGGCCAGCCACGGCCTCGTCCATGGGAATGGCCGTCCTCATCGCGCTCGGCGTCGCCCTGGTCGTCGGCGTCGTATGCGGCCTCATCAACGGCATCCTCGTCGCGATCCTCAAGATCCCACCAATCCTCGCCACCCTCGGCACCCTCGAACTCTTCGGCGGCGTCGCCCTGGTCCTCACCGAAGGCAAACCCGTCTCCGGCCTGCCCCCAGCGTTCAGCACCGTGTTCACCGCGAAGGTGGTAGGCCTCGTGCCCATCCCCCTCGTTGTGTTCCTCGTGTGCGCGGCCGTCGCCGGTTTCATCGTCGCGTGCACCAGCTTCGGACGCACCATCCTCATGCTCGGCACGAACGACACCGCGGCGCGCTTCTCCGGCCTGAAAGTCAACAGCCTCCTGATCCGCACCTACGTGCTCTCCGGCGTCATGGCGGCCATGGCGGGTGTCGTCATGCTCGCGAATTACAACTCCGCGAAGGCCGACTACGGCACCTCCTACACGCTGCTCACCGTCCTCATCGTCGTCCTCGGCGGCGTCAACCCCAACGGCGGCTCCGGGCGCCTGAGCGGTGTTCTCCTGTCCATCCTCATGCTCCAGGTCCTCTCCTCGGGCCTGAACATGTTCCCCAACATCTCCAACTTCTACCGGCCCCTCATCTGGGGTGGCGTGCTCCTGCTCGTCATCTGCATGAACGAGGGCCTCTTCTCCTTCCCCTCCCTGCGCAAACTCTTGAAAGGACGCTCCCATGCTGACAGTTAAAGACAAGCACGTCGTCGTCGGTGCCGACTTTGCCGGGCACCCCCTCAAAGAAGCCGTCAAAGCCCACCTCGAGGAGCGCGGGTGGACCGTCACCGATCTGACGCCCGACGCCGAGAGCGCCCCCATGTACCACCGCGTCGGCTTCGCGCTCGGCGCGCAGATCGCCGAAGGAAAGTTCGAACGCGCCCTCGCGTTCTGCGGCACCGGCATGGGCATCCACATCGCCGCCTCCAAGTGCCCCCACGTGCACGCCGCCGTCTGCGAGTCCGTGCCCGCCGCGCGCCGCTGCGCCGCCGCCAACAACGCGAACCTGCTCGCCATGGGAGCCTTCTACGTCGCCCCGCGCACCGCGATGGCCATGGCGGACGCGTTCCTCGAGTCCTCCCTCGGGTCCGGGTACGAGGCCTGGGATGGCTTCTACGAGTACCACCGCATCGGGTACGACGAGTGCGAGAACTTCGACTACGAGGCCTACAAGGCCAATGGCTTCGAGGTCGTCGACCCGGGCAGCGCCATCCTGGCGGAGCAGCCGAAGGGGCTGGCGTACTGAGGTTGTGATGCTGCTGTAGAAAGGTGGGGGCTCCCAAATGGGAGCCCCCACCCGTGTAAATCGGCTGTCACTTGTAGCCAAGGTGAGAACTCAGGCAATGCCGAGGCTGGAGGCTCGGCAACGTCCTTACTCGTGTGATTGTTTTTCGAGAGCGTCGAACCAGGCGGTAAACAGACGCATAGCAGCATCTGCGAGGTCGTCGATCTCAGAGATTGGTTTGGGGTTTGCTCGGACGCCGAGGGACCAGTTGATGTATCCCTGGGCGAGCCAGGGAGCATCTGCCAGGTACTTCATCGTGAGATCTCTACGGAGTTGCCCGAGAGGTCGTTGCGAGGTGCCAGGCTTATTGGTTTTGAGATCAAACGTGCTGGGATCCCCCTCCAACACGGTCTCATAGAGCACTCGAGCGTTTGTTACCCACGATGGCGGGACGTTCGAATCCAATGATGGATAGCACTCGTCAGTTTCCTGAACGTAGGTTCCAGCGTAATATTCGAGGCGCACATCGCTGAAGACTGCTGGCATCTTCCGGCCGGTCACCTGAATCTGTCCGCAAAGCCAATCGCCGTTAGGGAGCTCTGGGGATTCGATAGTGATTCCCGGCATCGCTGAATCCCCGCGATTGACTTCGAGGTACCACCCGTCTGGAATCGTCAGCTTCTTCAGCGTCTTGCGCAGCACCCGCTCCACCTGGACTTTCGATGCAGGGAGGGACTCGACGTCTGATAGTAGAACGCGAGCGCCGGGGAACTCGGGGAGTATTTCTGCCCAGGTGAGAACGCGCGCGACCTGATCCTGGTGTTCCGCAGCATCATCAGCGTCGAGGAGAAGGAGCATCAGGTAATCGGCGACTTTCGATTCTCGCTCTAGTTGATCCTCACTGATCTCGTGGTCAATTTTGGCTTCGATGGCAATGGTTTTGTGCTCGAACTCCAGAAGAATGTCTACGCGCTGATCTTTTTCGCACCCTACATCGGTCAGTTCGCCGAGTTTCACGCCCAACAGAGACGAGAAGTAGTGCTCAGTCGCTTGCGGATCGTGGCGGAATTCTGCAGCCAACGCTCGCGTGAGTTGGGGCTCCGATGTGTAGAGCGCGCTGAATTCGTGATGTGGTGTCGCTTCCATATGTTGAAGACTCTCTCGTGGTGGGCGGGGAGCGAGATCCCTGATGACGGCTATCCGGCCGTAGCTCTCACCCCTTTGTGGCTTGACAGTCTTTCACTCTACAGGCTCTTCAGGAAATAAGTGGCTTGACAGATTGGTCTGCTGTGTTGAGACCGACGAGGGTCCCGCAGTGGCAAGTGCGCCCACAAGGCGCAACCCCGGTCTCGTCCCTGAAAAAAGAAGCGAATCCGGGGTCAGCGAAGCCGCAACCGCGACGGTCAGCGGCCCGACGCGAGCGCCGCCCGGGCGACCTCCTCGAAGGTGAGCGGGTCGCGGCCCGTCACGTTGCGCACGGTCGTGGAGACAACGTCCATCTCGCCGCGCGCGATCGACGTGTAGGTCGACACCCACGAGTCGTACTCCCACTGGGCGGCCGGCCACTTCTTGCGCGACTCGTACGCCTCCTCGACGGTTTCGCGCACGTACGTGACGGGACGACCCCACACGCGGGTGAGGATCTGCGTGATCTCGTCGAGGGTGAGGGCCTCCGGACCCGTCACGTCAAGGGTCTGATTCTCGAAGCTTCCCGGGTCGGCGAGGACCTCGGCGGCCACACGCCCCGCGTCCTCGCGCGCGACCACGCCGACTCGCCCGTCGCCCGCAGGCCCGAGGATGCGGCCCTCCTCGTCGGGCAGCGCCACGAAAAAGTCCGCGTAGAAGTTATCGCGCAAGAACGTGTACGTCATGCCGGACGCCTTGATGCGCTCCTCCGTGTGGAAGTGTGTGCGCGCCAGCGTGAACGTCGCGTCGGGCGCCGCGTTCATAAACGACAAGTACACGATGTGGCGCACCCCGGAAGCCGCCGCCGCGTCGACGAACGCGATGTGCTTGTCCAGGCGGTCCTCGCTCTCGGGCGCGGACACCATGAAGAGGACGTCAACGCCCGTGAGGGCCTCGCGCGAGGCCGGGGTGTCCTCATACGAGCACTGGACGGTGCGCGCGCCCGGCAGCTTGGGCGCGCGCGAGGGCGTGTTCGCGAGCAGGCGCAGGGGGAGGCCGCGCTCGGACAGGAGTCGCGCGACCACGCCGCCGACGTTTCCGGATGCGCCGGTGATCGCGAGGGGCGGGAGGAACGAGGCCTGGGCTGGCTCGTTCGTGCGGGCTGTGGGAGCGGGAGCGTCAGTCATGTGACCAGTGTGCTACCGGCGTTGTGGCGTGTGTGTACGCCACGCGAGGTTTGGGCTGTGGGCGTACCGGAGGTTGCCGCCGACGCGGGGCCTGCAGGGCCTGGCCGGGCTTCGAGATCGACCACTCCGAGCCGAAGGCTCGCGTGTGGCGATCTCGCGGGCGGGCAGGCTCCGCGTCGGCGGGAAAACGGGTCTCGTCGGTCGATATAGCCAGGCCCCGCGTCCGAAGGAACGCGGGGGAGGCCACTGAGTTGATGGCCGACTTGATGCTGGAGGCCCCGCGTCCGTATGAACTGCCTCCCGTTTCTTGGACATCGAAATTGAAGTCCAGGGAATGGGAGGCTTTTCGTGCCTGTGGATGTATGTGTGAGGCATGATCGTTTGCTTCGGGAGCAAGCGGTGGAGATGTTTGAGAGGGGATTTGGCTATCGTTTGGCTGCCAGGAGGCTTGGTGTGTCTGCTGAGACTGTGAGAGAGTGGCAGAAGATGTACCGAGTGATCGGGAGGGATGGGCTTCTTGCCATGGGAGTAAAGCAGACCAGATACGACTATGAGACCAAGGTCGGTGCGGCGAGGGCCGTGGTTGACGGCGGGATGAGTAAGCCTGAGGCGATGGTGCGTTTTGGTATTGCGAGTGCGACTCCGTTGAAGCGGTGGTGCAGGCTGTACCGCGAGGGCGGCGCGCAGGCCCTCAAGCCCAAGCCTAAGGGCAGGCCGAAGGGGTCGGTGCGGGCGGTGCCACCAACGCGTGAGGAGGAGCTTGAGGAGCGCGTGCGTAAGCTTGAGGCGCAGGTGGCGTATCTAAAAAAATCGATTGCCCTGAAGGCGCAGAGGCGCTCCCAAACCGGGACAAAGCCCTAGTGGTCGCCGAGCTTTCAGGGCACGGACAAGCGGTGTGCGATCTCCTTGAGGCGGCCGGTCTTGCCAGGTCGAGCTACTACTACGCGCTGGCTCACCCCCAGCTGCCAACCAGAGCGCATCTGCGGCCCAAGGTCGCTCAGATTTTTTCGCGCACTCCCAACGGGTGCGGTCACAGGCAGGTAGCCATGTGCCTGCGCGCCGAAGAAGGAGAGCGCATCGCCGACAAGACGGTCTTGAAGATGATGCGCGAGATGGGGCTACGCTGCGGCATACGCCGCGAGAGGGCCTACCACAGGTACAACTCCTACAAGGGGAACGTGGGGCAAAGCTTCGACAACATCATCGGCCGCAACTTCAAAGCCGATAGGCCCTGGCAGAAACTGGGTACCGACGTCACCGAGTTCACGCTCTCCTTCGGTAAGGCCTACCTCGCTCCGGTCTACGACTTCGCCAGCAAAGAGATCGTGGCCCACTCCATCTCCATGCACCCCAACCTCGCCCAACAACAAGAGATGCTCCAGATACTCATGGACGCCAAGCCCCAAGGAGCCGAACCGATCTTGCACTCGGACATGGGATGGCAGTACCAACACGAGACCTACATCAGAACGCTCGCCGACAACGGTTTCATCCAGAGCATGTCACGCAAAGGCAACTGCATCGACAACGGCGCCACCGAACAGGTCTTCGGGCACCTCAAGGACGAGTTCTTCCGCGGCCAAGACTGGCAAACCTTCGAGAGCTTCAAAGCCGACCTCAACGCCTACATCACCTACTGGAACACACAAAGACGCCAAGTAAAGCTCAAGGGCCTGACCCCAGCAGAATACCGAGATCAGGCCCTCCAGCAAGCCGCATAACGGCTACCATTAAACGCGTCCAAGTTCCGGGACGCAGTTCAGTAGGGACGCGGGGCCTCGCACGCAGCAGGGATGCAGCTACACCCCGTAGCGCCTCGAGAAGTCGTGCTCGAACTGTTCGAGGGAGACGCCCCGCGTCTCGGGCACGATAAACAGGTAGAAGCACAGAGCGACGACATTGATGACGCCGAAGGTCAGGTAGGTCCACGTGGCACCCAGATGGCCGATCATGATGGGGAACAGCCACGTGACGACCGCGTTCATCATCCAGCCGCAGCCCACGGCAAAGCCCTGGGCGACGCCGCGGATGCGGGCGGGGAAGATCTCGGAAACCAGCACCCAGTTGACGGTTCCGGACTGCTTGGCGAAGACGAACAGGGACACGAGGACGAGGACCAGCCACGGCAGATAAGAAGGAATCTCGGGCGAAATGCTCCCGTCGGCCAGCGTGTAGGGGCCGATGCCGAGTCCGAAGATGAGGGCGAGGGCGAACAGGAACAGGGTGACGCCCGTTTCCTGGTAGATGCCGACGTGGCGGCGAGCAAACTTCGACACGAGGTACAGGCCAAATCCCGCGCCGATACACGCGACGACCCCCGTAATGACATTCAGGGTGATGGAGTCGGCGGAGCTGAAACCGGCGGCCGCCAGGATCTTGGGCAGGTAATACATGGCGGTGTTGATGCCGGTCAGCTGGTCGAAACACGCCAGGCCGATGCCGATAAACAGGAGCCGCCTGGTCCACGCGACCGACGCGGTGCGCCGCAGTGTCCAGTGCCCCTGGCTGGCCTCGGCGGCGTGCAGGGCCACAATCTCGCTGATCTCGGCGGCGACGTCGTCGCGCTGGGGGTCGCGGATCCGCTTGAGGGCACCCACGGCCTCGTAATAACGAGCCTTCGACGCGTACCAGCGCCCCGACTCGGGCATGAGGCGCATCCCGACCCACAGGAGCACCGCGGGGATCGTGGCGAGCACGAGCATCCACCGCCACGCTGAGCCGTCACCCTCGGAGACGACGGCGGTCGCGACGCGGGAGACCTCGTCCCACGAGTACCACTGGCCGGGCGTGAGCGTGCCCGACGGGTCGGCGCTCACGAGGACGCGCGGGCCGCCGTGCGCGTGGGAGAGCGCCGCGTTCATCGAGTAGGCGAGGAGCTGGCCGAACACGATCATGAACTGGTCGAGCGCCACCAGGGCACCGCGCATGCGCGTGGGTGCCGACTCGGACAGGTAGATCGGCACGGTCGCCGACGCACCACCGACCGCCAGGCCGAGCACGAAACGGAACAGGTACAGCACCCAGACGTTCGGCGCGAACGTGCACCCGAGCGTGCCGACGATGAACACGAGGGCGAGGAGGAGGATGTTGTGCCGTCGCCCGTTGCGGTCCGACAGCCGCCCGGCGGCAATCGCGCCGATCGCTGCGCCGATGGCGAGGACGCCGCCGACGAGGCCCTCCTCGATTTCGTTGATCCCGAGTCCGCCGGCCGTGTGCGGCATATACATGTATGGCAGCGCGCCCGCGATGACGCCCGTGTCGTAGCCGAAGAGGAGGGAGCCGAAGGTCGCGATGGCGGCCAGGAGTTTCACGGAACGCGCCTGCCCCGAGGCCGGGGTTTCCTCCGTGAGTGTGCGCAGTTCTTGGTCAGTGGGGGCACCGATGGCCCCAGGTCGGGTGCTCATAGGTTACATTGTGCGCCAGCGCACGCCGCGGTGCGCGGGTGAGTTTAATATTCAGGATTTTTCCAGGAAAGTCATAAGGCACAAATGAGGTGTTCATAGGTTTTTCATAGGGTTGCGTGGGGAAATAGGGGCATCGACAAAAGGAGACACCAATGACCGCCCTGATCCTGATTGCCATTGACCTGGTCGCCATGGCCGCTCTCGTGTTCGGCCTCTACTTCCCACGGCACCGCCGCGCCGACCTGGTCGCAGCCTTCCTCGGTGTGAATGTCGGCGTCCTCGCCGTCACGATCATCCTCGCGAACTCGACCGTGAGCGCGGGCCTCGGCCTCGGACTCTTCGGTGTTCTCTCGATCATCCGACTGCGGTCCGACCAGATCTCGCAGACGGAAATCGCATACTACTTCGCGTCGCTGGCCCTCGGCCTGCTGACGGGCATGTCCTCGGCGGTGACCCCGCTGCTGGGTGGCCTCATTGCCCTGATCCTCGTGGCCCTCGCTTTCGGCGACTCGAAGCTGATTTTCGGCCGCTACACCTCGCAGACTGTGCAGCTGGACCGCGCGATCGCCGACCCTGCCGAGCTGAAGGCAGCTCTCGAGCAGCGCCTCGGCGCGTCCGTCGCCTCGGTCAACGTCGTCAAGCTCGACCTCGTGAATGACCTGACTCTCGTGGACGTTCGCTCGAAGGTCGCCTGACACACCGGCCCGCCACCCGAGCCCGCCCTCGCAGCACCCTCAGCCACGGCCTCGACACTCCGCAGACCACCTCTACTAAGGACACGACTCATGAACGCCACCCTGAACTCGATTCTCGCCGACCTTGATGTGATCGGACTCGATGAACTGAATAAGCGCGCGGCGATGCTGACCCGAGTGGACCGCAAGTACGCGCTGGACGCGGCCACGGCCTCGGCGGTTCTGAGCCGGCTCCCCGAGGACGCGTTGGTCCTCCAGATCGCCGGCCAGGTGTCCCAGGGCTACGCGTCCACCTACTACGACACCCCCGACATGGATTCGTACCTGCTGACCGCGCTCAAGCGCCGCCGCCGCTTCAAGGTCCGCGCCCGCACCTACCTGTCCACCGGCACCTCCTTCCTCGAGGTGAAGACCCGGGGACCGCGCGGACTGACCGTCAAGAAGCGCATGTCGATTCAGCCGCACGAGGCCGGGGCTCCTCTCGCGGGTGAGCGCCGTTCGTGGGTCACGAGCAAGGTTGAGAAGACGGGGTATGGTCACCTGGTTCCTGCGCTCGAGCCGGTGCTCGCCGGAAGCTACGAGCGCAACACCCTGCTCCTGCCCGGCGGCGCGGGCCGCGCGACGGTGGATACAAAGCTGACGTGGCGCTCGCTGCGCACGGACGGCACCGAGGTCGCACGCCCCGACCTGGTCATTATCGAAACGAAATCGGGAGCGACCCCGTCCATCGTCGATCACCTCCTGTGGGAGGGTGGCGTGCGACCCGTCAAGATCTCCAAGTACGGGACCGCGATGGCGGCCATGCACGACCTGCCCGCGAACAAGTGGCACCGCACGCTGCGCCGCTACTTTCCCGAATACGTCGAGGCCCCTGAGATCACCCGCGAGGAGTCCCTCGCGATGGCCGCCTGAGCTACCTGATACCGGCGCGCGAGTCATCGATAGCACACGACACGCAAGCGCTGAGCATAAGAAATACAAGCGTTAATCGCATGAAAGAGACATAGTAATGAAAGCCCTTCAGAAAATTTGGACCCCCGCCCGGACGATCGGCGCGATCGCCCTCGTCGGAACGCTGGCGCTGGGTGCCTGCAGCTCCTCGGGCGTGGCCTTCTCTGGTTCCACCGCGACGAGCGCGACCGCGGCCGTCGCTGCTGCCGGAACCAACGGCGACACGACCGCTCCGCCCACTGCGGCCGACGCCCTGGCCTCGAACGCGAAGGCCTCCCACGTGAAGGACAGCGACTGGAAGGCCTCGGACGCCGTCGACGTGACGCTCAGCGGCACGACCGCGACCTCCTCGTCCGATGCCGTGAGCGTGAGCGACGGCGTGCTGACCATCTCTAAGGCGGGCGTCTACAAGCTCAGTGGTTCCTTCACCGGTAAGGTCGTCGTGGCAGCCGGATCCGAGGACCGGGTCGTCCTGATCCTCGATAACGCGACCATCACCTCGTCCACGGGTGCCGCTATTGAGGCGACCAGCGGTGACGACCTCGTCCTGTCCCTCGAGGGCACCTCGACGATCACCGACGGGACCTACACGGGGACCGAGGATGCGAACGCCGCGATCTACGCTGACATGGACCTGACGATCACCGGCTCGGGTACTCTCAACGTGACCTCCGGCACCTCGGACGCGATCACCTCCAAGGACGACCTGTACGTCCTGAGCGGCACGATCAATGCGACCGCCTCGGACGACGGCCTGCGCGGCAAGGACTCCCTGACTGTTGCCGGCGGAACCATCACCGTGAACGCCGGCGGCGATGCCCTCAAGTCCGACCAGGACAACGACGACACCAAGGGATACGTGTCGATTATCGACGGAACCGTCACCCTGACTTCGGGCGGCGACGGAATCGACGCGTACACGGACGCGATCGTCACCGGCGGCACCCTGTCGATCACTTCGGGCGGCGGCGCCTCGACCGGCAAGCCCTCCACGGGCTCGGCCAAGGGCATCAAGGCTCAGACCTACATCATCGTCGACGGCGGCACGACCACCATCGACGCCGGGGATGACGCTATCCACTCCAATGGTGCCCTGCGCCTCAGCTCCGGCACGATCAGTGCCGCCTCCGGCGACGATGGCGTGCACACCGAGGTCGCGGCCGTCCTGGACGGCGCGAGCGTGACCGTCACTCAGTCGAACGAGGCCCTCGAGGGTGGCCTCATCACGATCTCCGACGGCACGGTCGACCTGACCTCAAGCGACGATGGCATCAACGCCTCGGGCTCAATCACGGTCGAGGCCGGCCTGGCCGCCACCGCGGAGTCCAGCTCCGATACGACCACCACCGATACCTCCACCCAGCAGATGGGCCCCGGAGGCATGGCTGACGGCGGCGGTTCCATGGAGGACACCGGCGAGCAGATCACCATCACCGGTGGAACCGTGACCGTCAACGCAAATGGCGACGGCCTCGACTCCAACGGTTCGCTGACCATCAGCGGTGGTACGACGACCGTCTACGGCCCGGCCTCCGGCGCGAACGGTGCCCTGGACAGCAACGGTGCCATGAGCATCACGGGCGGCACGGTCATCGCCTTCGCCACCAATGAGATGGTGGAGACGCCGACCACGACCGACGGCCAGGGCTGGGTTTCCGCATCCGCGACCGGGTCTGCCGGATCCACGGTGACGATCACCGACTCGTCCGGCAAGACGCTGGGCACCTACACCTCGCTCAAGGCCTTCGGCAACGTCATCTACTCGACCTCCGGCATGACCAACGGCTCCACCTACACGGTGAACGTCGACGGCACCGCCACTGAGGCGACCGCCGGTGAGGGCGGCGGCATGGGCGCCGGCATGGGACCCGGAGGCCCGGGTGGTCAGCCCCCGGCGGGTGGCCCGGGTGAAGGCAGCCAGCCCCCGGCCGGTGACCCGGGTCAGGGCGGACAGCCCCCGGCCGCGCCCCAGAACTGACGGCCATCTCTGATCGGCAGCCAGCCCCGACGGGCGGTTGGAGCTGGAAGCCAGTCGGCCCGGGTGTAGGGCCGATCCCGACAGTCGGAGCGGCCACAGAGCCAGTGCGAACTGACGTCTCCAAGAATCTGCGCCCCACGTACTCACGAGTACGCGGGGCGCAGTCGCAGGTGCCGAGGAGACGGGCGAGGTCGGTGCCGGGATCTCACGCCAGCACCCTCGCTCACCACCCCTGGGAAGAGCGCAACTAAACTGGAACCAACGGACGCGGCCCCGGCCTCGTCAATCAGAACGAAAGGACCCCCCATGCTCCCCTCCGAGAAGCTCGCCGAGCTTGGCCTCGAGCTGCCCGCCGTCGCTACGCCCGTCGCCGCGTACGTGCCGGCCGTCATCGACCGCGGCGTCGTGCGCACCTCCGGTCAGATCCCCGTCGTGAACGGTGAGCCCGTGTGTATCGGCGCGGTCGGCGAGGACGGTGCAGACCCCGAGGATGCCAAGGACGCGGCGCGCGTGTGCGCCCTCAACGCCCTGGCAGCGGCCGCCTCCATCGCGGGCGGCATCGACAACCTCGCGGGCGTTGTCAAGGTTGTGGGCTTCGTGTCCTCGCGCCCCGACTTCTACGGGCAGGCCGGCGTCATTAACGGCGCGTCCGAGCTGTTCGGCGAGATCTTCGGCAGCCAGCACGCGCGCAGCGCCGTCGGCGTCGCGGCCCTGCCCCTCAACGTCAGCGTCGAGGTCGAAGCCGAGTTCCTCATTAAGTGAACGCGCGTGCTTGGCTGAGGCGCGCCTACACTGGATAAGGTTCACTGAAGTGGCCCTGCGGGCCGAAGGATAAGGAAAAGATATGACTGATCGTCAGATGTTCAAGCTGGTCGACGCCAACACCGTCTCCTCCGAGGGTGGTAGCTGCGGGTGTGGATGCGGCGGCGAAGGTAAGAAGGAGCGCGCCGAGCAGGCCGCTGCCGCCCAGCAGGCCCCCGCTGCTGAGCACACTGGCTGCGGATGCGGCGGACATGGCCACGGCCACGCCGCGCAGGCCGAGGCACCCGCGCAGGCCCCCGCCGAGCGCCCCTTCGAGATGGCCGCTGAACCCATCGCCTCCACGGCGGGCGGCTGCGGCTGTGGTGGTCACGGTGGCGGCCACGGTCACGGCGGTGGCCATGGCAAGGTCCACGCTGGCGGTGCCGGCGTTATCCACCGCCCCGGCGCGGACGAGCTTGTTATTCACTCGATCCCCCGCGTCGTGCGCCACGCGGTTCTCTTCGCCGCGGTCGACAACCTGCCCGTGGGCGAGAATCTCCAGATCTGCGCGCCCCACCAGCCCGAGCCGCTGTTCGCGCACCTGCAGAACTCTGAGCAGCACTACCGTGTGGAGACCCTCGAGGCCGGTCCCATCGACTGGCGTTACCGCGTCACGCGCCTGGCCTGAACACTCCTCCTGACACGAGGCCGTGGTCGGCTCTGCTTTCTCGGCGGAGTCAGCCACGGCCTCGTCGTATCCGAGTGCAGATCGTCAGCAATTTTGTGACCCCGTTCGCGTGACGGAGCGCGTGCGAGCCGGTACCGTTGAGGTATGAGCATCTTTGACAGGACTTCTGACGGTGACGTTGAGGACGAGCTGGACCGCGTCGAGACCGACGTTGTCGTGGACTGTGACAGTGAGGCCGTGTGGGCGCTCGTGTCGGAGCCGGGCTGGTGGGTCAACGATGGCCCGCTGGGCGACCATGAGGTGAGCCTCGGGGACGACGGCATCTACCGCGTGAGCGACCCGGACGTTGGCGACTGGCTGATCGAGAAGGCCGACGAAGACCCCATGGATGTCGTCGCCTTCCGCTGGTACCCGCTGGCCGACGACGAGCTGCCCGACGAGTACGCGACCCGCGTCGAGATCTCTCTGTCCGAGGAGCGCGGCGGCGTCGGTATCCACGTCGAGGAGTCTGGCTTGGCGTCCGTTTCCGACGACGAGGCCGTGGCTCGTCAGGCGTACGAGGATGCGGTCGGCATGTGGGAGCAGGTCCTGGCTGCGGCGAAGAGCTACCTCGAGGGCCGCTGAGCGTCTACGGCTTCCGAGCCGACATCTGTTGATGTCGGTGAGGTTTCGCCGTTTCGACGTCAGCGGCTCGTTGGCCGCGGCGGTTGGCGTCGTTTCGGCATCTGCTGCTGTCGTTGAGGTTCCGTCGTCGCAGCATTTTGTCGGCGAATGACTCGTAGTTAGCGCGTTGTCAGATTTCATACCCCCGCAGTCTCACGACTGCGGGGGTTCGTTGTGAGCGTGTGGCCAGTGACGTTGACGCTATCTGTCGGGGCAAGGGAGATGCCTGTACATGCATTGAAGCGGGGGCTATCGATCGTCTCGATGGAGGGTGGTGTCAATGGGTGGTAGTAATGAGTTCGTTGAATGCTTCTGTGGGGGTGTGGTAGTCGAGGGTGGCTCTTGGGCAGTTGTCCGTGATTTTCCGATCAGCGATGTCGGGGCGCTTCAATCAATCAATCGCATCCCAACAATGGTGGGACAAACCCGCCTCCAACCCCGCCATGATCGCAGCGTGATCCAGGGCACCAAGCATCCGACGACACCCCATGACCAGCCTCCAACCAGCATCACCGCTACACGAAAATTGCTGACACCCTATGACACCGCCCGGTTTGGTCCGCGGTTATGCTTGTGAGCGTGGGCGCTGCACCCGATCCGTAGGCAATGCACCCGTTCTGATCGGGTGCAGCGTCCCGTAACGGGTGTAGCGTCCCATAACGGGTGCAGTGCCGGGTGTGGGAGTTGCTGTGTGAACCATGGCGGAGCTTGTGGCTCCGAAGCGTTGCACTAGTTGAAGGAGCAATGCACTAGATGGGGGAGCATTGCACTGGATAGTAGCTAGTGCAATGCCCTGCTAAGTAGTGCAATGCTGGCGAAAGTAGTGCAATGCCTCCGGGTGTCGGATGCTGGCCGCGGCGGGGCTTGTTGCTAAGTGGTGTGACACCATTTAGCTGGGTATTACACCAGTTCCCAGGTAGTGTAATGCTCCCTAACTGGTGTAATGCTCCCTAACTAGTGCATCACCCTTCAGTGGTACGACGTTTCCGACAGCTCCTGACGTCGATAAGTTTCTGTCGTTGCAGTGTCAGCTGGTGTGGGTGTGGTTTCGCCGTTCGGCTCGGCTCTTGTCCCCAAATTTTGCACGTAATTCTCCTGCGAATGTTTCAACCTTTTAAGTCAGAACGTTGAAATCATGCGGTTTTTGAGACGTTGATGCGTCAGGCCTTCAGGGAATTACGTGCGGAATTGGTGAATGTTCGGACGGTGGTGGCGTGGCGTAGGGTGCGGGTCGTTTTAGCAATGGGCGCCAGAAGCTGGCCGCGGCCTAGCTTGTTGCTAAGTGGTGTTACATCATTTAGATGGGTATTACACCAGTTCCCAGGTGGTGTAATGCTCCCTAACTAGTGCAACGCCCTGCAGTGGTGAACCGTTTCCGATGCGGATCTCTGCGTGACTCGTATTGATACGCGTGGGGTTGGGTGTGTCCCCGAAATTTCGCGTGCAATTCCCCTGAGGGTGTTTCAACTTTTGAAGTTAGAACGTTAGAATTCCGCGGTTTTTGAGATGCTAACGCGTCCGGCCATCAGGGAATTGCATGCGGAATTGGTGGACCTGCCGGGCCTACGCTGCTGCGTGCCCGGTTGTTGCGTGCATCGTCGTGTGTGCTTTGATATGTGCCTGCTCTGGCACATGCCCGGTCTAGCGTCGCGCATACCGTGCTTGGGTGTCCTGCCGCGCCTAGTCCGCGGTGAGCGCCGCGACTACTCCGCTTGTCCGGCCCCGCGCGTCGCCTCGCGGGCTGCTTTCTTGGTGCGGGCGTGGGCGTCTATGTCGGCGGGAGTGAGGGGGCCCTGCGTGGTGCCGGCGCTGCCGTCGGTGCGCCGCCACGAGATGGTCAGGGCGTCGTGCACGCCGAATCGCGCCAGGTGAATGCCCGCGACGTGCTCGAGGTGAGCAGCACGCTCGGGGGTCGTGCGCAGCTCAAGAACCAGTGCCGACGGCATTGCGCTCACGTCGAAGCGTCCGACTGCGGGACCCTCGCGGTCAAAGAGGAGGTAACCGCTGTCGGATGACTCGTTCCATTCGCCGGTGACCTTGTGTGCCATGTGTGTCACGAGCTGTTTGCCGTAACGCGCCGCGCGCTGCGTGGGCACGTTCGCGGTCGAGACCAGGGGGAACGAGGCCGGGGCAGGCGCGACCGCGGTGGATTCCCCTGCGGGGGGCTGGGGTGTGGAGCCACTCGGACCGCCGCAGGCAGCCGGGGCCTCGTTCGAGGAATGGGGAGCGGGCGTCGCAGAAAGATTCATGAGCCTAACCTAACTTGCATGGTTGTTTTGTGCGCAGCAGCGGCTTCAAAGTGCTCGGGGCGTGCCGTGCGACACCTGAATTCGGTCGCGGGCGGGCCGGTGCGGTAGCGTTGGAGGGTCAAGTGTGCTCCGCGCGCACGCAAAGACCGTGCAAAACGCCGCCCGCGGGCGGCATCCGGCGGAAAGGAAAACGAATGAGCAGCGAGCCAGTCGTGCATGATGAAGCCCGGCAAGGGGGCGGCGAAAAGCTCCAGCGAAACCTGAAGAATCGCCATATTCAGCTGATTGCGATCGGCGGTGCAATCGGGACGGGCCTGTTCATGGGTTCGGGCAAGACGATCTCTGTCGCGGGTCCGTCGATCCTGTTGGTCTACATGATCATCGGTGCTGTCCTGTTCCTGTTTATGCGCACGCTCGGCGAGCTGCTCCTGTCGGATCGCAAGTACGCGACCTTCGCGGACATCGCGCGCGACCTGATCGGCCCGTGGGCAGGCTTCGTGACGGGGTGGACGTACTGGGCGTGTTGGGTTGTCACCGGCGTCGCCGACATGATCGCCATCACCGGTTACACGCACTTCTGGTGGCCGAATCTGTCCCCGTGGATCCCCATCACCGCTACGACCCTGCTGCTTTTTGCCCTCAACGCGATGACGGTCAAGGCTTTCGGCGAGACCGAATTCTGGTTCGCGCTCGTTAAGATCGTCGCGATCATCGCCCTAGTCGTCGTCGGCTTCGGCATGGTCGCCATGGGCACGGTCGACGAGGAAGGGACGGTCGCAGCCGTCTCGAACCTGTGGAGCCACGGAGGCTTCTTCCCCAACGGATTCACCGGTTTCCTGGGCGGGTTCCAGATCGCGCTCTTCGCCTTCATTGGTATCGAGATGGTGGGCACGACGGTCGCCGAGACCGATGATCCGGACACCACTCTCCCCAAGGCTGTCAACTCGATTCCCGTGCGCATCATGCTCTTCTACGTGGCGGCCCTCGCGGCCATCATGATGGTGACCCCTTGGGATCAGGTGAGTCCGGAGAAATCCCCCTTCGTCACGATGTTCTCCCTGACGGGCCTGGGCGCGGCAGCCACGATCGTCAACCTGGTCGTGCTCTCCTCGGCAGCGTCCAGCGCGAACTCGGGTATCTACTCGACGTCGCGCATGCTCTACGGTCTGGCCCGCCAGGAGCAGGCACCCGGCATTTTCGCGCGCCTGTCGAAGCATCACGTGCCCCTCAACGCCCTGTTCTTGTCCTGCGTGTGCCTGCTGACGGCCATCGTCATTATGGCGACGGGCGGCTCGATCTCCGCGGCCTTTACGCTGGTGACTTCGGTGTCGGCCACCCTCTTCATGGGCGTGTGGGTCGTCATCGTCGTCTCCTACCTGGTCTATCTGCGCAAGCGTCCTCACCTGCACAAGGAATCGCACTTCAAGTCCCCCGGCGGTGCCGTTGGCGCGTGGGTGGTCTTGGCGTTCATGGGGGCCATGGGCGTCATTCTGGTGATGTGGGACGACACCCGCCCCGGCCTCGTCTATTCCCTGGTGTGGATTGCGTTCATCGTGGGTGCGGCCTTCGCGAACCGTCATTTCCTGCTGCGTCGTGCGGCGCGCGGCGTCCTGGGCGACGGTGGTACGGGCGAGGGTCCCCATCAGGGGCCTCACCTGCATGAGTAGCGTGATAAATACTAGGTGACTATGCTCACTACTGTGCCACGGGAGCTCGACGCGAGCTGAGAGGGGACCATCCCCGACCGTAGAACCTGATCCGGATCATACCGGCGTAGGAAGGCTCTTCCCTCGTGGCCGCCGTGCATCACGAAGGGAGTATTGTCGCATGGCAACCACTGTTTCCCTCCGCTGGAGGGTCATCGATATTGTCACCGCCGCCGTCCTGGGTGTCGCGTGCGGCCTCATTTTCGTCGCGTGGAACCAGGTGGGTTTCGCGGGCTACGAGGCCCTCAAGGCGATTGCGCCAGGCCTCGGCGGTCTGGTGACGGGCGTGTGGCTGCTGGGTGGCACGCTCGGCGGCTACATCATCCGCAAGCCTGGTTCCGCGCTCTTTGTCGAGCTGGTGGCCGCCACCGTCTCCATGGGTCTGGGTTCGCAGTGGGCGGTCGAGACGCTGTATTCGGGCCTTGCGCAGGGCATCGGTGCCGAGATTGTTTTCGCGCTTTTTGCCTACCGCCGTTTCAGCGTGTGGGTGGCTGCCGCCGCGGGCGCGCTGTCCTTCGTCTGCGAGTGGGTCCTTGAGCTCTTCCTCTCCGGCCACCTCGCGAAGGGTCCGCTCTACAACGCCATTTACTTGGTGTCCGGCGTGGCCTCGGGCATCGTTTTGGCCGGCGTCCTCGCGTGGGCGCTGACGAACGCGCTGGCGAAGACGGGCGCGTTGGATCGTTTCGCTTCGGGACGCGGAGCGCGTGAGCTTGTCTGATTCCCGCTCCATGAACGAGGCCTCCTCCGCTTTCTCCCACCCCGTGTCCTCCCCGGATGGCCAGGTGCCGCTGGGTGAGGGGACGGGCACGCGCGTGTGTGCGCACGGATGGGGATGGCGTCACGCTGGGCGTAAGAACGCCGCGCTGTCGGGTGTTGATCTCGATATTGCGCCGGGTGAGCGCGTGTTGGTGCTCGGGCCGTCTGGCTCGGGCAAGTCGACGCTGATGGGTGGTTTGGCGGGCCTGCTGGGCGGTGCTGAGGAGGGCGAGGCCTCGGGTTCGCTCACCGTGGACGGCCTCGCCCCGGCGGATGCCAGGGGTCGCGTGGGCCTGCTCATGCAGGACCCCGAGGCCCAGGTGGTCCTGGCTCGCGTGGGCGATGACGTGGCCTTCGGCATGGAGAATGTGGGGGTTCCTCGCGAGGAGATCTGGCCTCGTGTGGAGGAGTCCCTGAGCGCGGTGGGCTTGGACGTGCCCCTTGATCATTCGACGACGGAGCTGTCGGGTGGGCAGAAGCAGCGCCTGGCGCTCGCGTCGATCCTTGCGATGGGTCCGGGTCTGCTGCTCCTGGACGAGCCGACCGCGAACCTGGATCCTAGTGGCGTCGCCGAGGTGCGCGACGTCGTTGCCTCCGTCGTGGAACGTACGGGCGCGACCCTGGTGGTTGTTGAGCACCGCGTGGATGTGTGGGCCTCCCTCGTGGATCGCGTCATTGTGGTGGCCGACGGTCGCATCGCCGCCGACGGCCCCCTGAGGCAGGTCCTCGAGGAACAGGGCGAGGCCCTGCGCGAGCGCGGTATCTGGCTGCCCGGGGACGACGTGGCTGCCGAGGTCGGCCCCGTGCCCGAGCCCGCCCCGGCCTCGTTCGAAGCTGCCCCCATCGCCCGCGTCACCGACCTGACGATCGGCTACGACCAGGATGCCCCCGTGCGTAGCGGCATCGACCTGACGCTCGAGCGCGGCGTCTCCACCTGCATTGTGGGTGCCAACGGCGCGGGCAAGTCCACCTTTGCGCTCACCCTCGCGGGCCTCCTCAAACCCATCGCGGGCGCGGTCGAGGTCGAGACCTCCGACGGCACGCGCGGTGACCCCCACGAGTGGAGCAGCAAGCAGCTGCTGGGCCGCATGTCGATGGTCTTCCAGGAACCCGAGTACCAGTTCCTGGCCTCCACCGTCGCCGAGGAACTCGCCATCGGCCCGCGCGCGGCCGGCATGAGCGAGGAGGAGATCACGCCCCTCGTCGAGGAGCACATGGAGGCCCTGGGCCTCACCAAACTCGCGCGCGCCAACCCCATGACTCTGTCCGGCGGCGAGAAGCGCCGCCTGTCGGTGGCGACCGCTCTCATCAGTGCCCCCGAGCTGCTCATCCTCGACGAGCCGACCTTTGGGCAGGATCGCGGCACCTGGCTGGGCCTTGTGCGCCTCCTACGCGCCGCCCTCGCGCGCGGCGTCACTCTGGTGTCGATCACGCACGACCCCGCGTTCGTGGCCGCGATGGGCCAGCGCGTCGTCGACCTGGGGTCGCTCGGGAGTCGAGGCGGGGGAGAGTCGCGCGGTTGCGCTGAGTCCGCGCTCGCCTCCCCACTTGACGAGGCCGACTTGGGTTGCGCGTCCCGCACGAGTAGTGGGTCGGAATCTGGCGACAGCGCCGACGCGGCGGCGAACGGCAACACGATGGGTACTGAGGCGCCTGCGGACGACGCCCCTGCGGGCCAGGCGCCTGCCAGAGCGGCGACCGCGGGTGCCGCACGGATGGGTGCGCCCACCTCGGGTCGCGCGCCCCGGCGCGGCCTCCTGACCCGCACGAATCCCGTTGCCCGCGTGCTCGCCCTCCTGGTGGCGACTACGCCGCTGCTCATCACCATCGACCCTGTCAGCGCGGGCGTGGCGCTCGCGCTCGAGCTGGCCCTCATCCCCCTGTCGGGCGTGTCGGCGCGCAGCTTCTTCCTCAAAGCGACGCCGCTGCTCGTCGCCGCGCCTCTCGGTGCCCTCTCGATGCTGCTCTACGCCGCGCCCGGCGGGCACGTCTACTGGTCGTTTGGACCCGCCGCGATTTCCGACCACTCGATGTGGCTGGCCCTCGGCATTGCCCTGCGCATGTGCGCACTCGTCATCCCTGCCATCGCCCTGCTCGACCGCATCGACCCGACCGACATGGGCGACGGCCTCGCGCAGATCCTGCACCTGCCCGCCCGGCCGGTGCTGGCCGCGCTTGCGGGCGCACGCATGACCTCGCTGATGGCCGCCGACTGGAAGGCCCTCGAACGAGCCCGCCGCGCCCGAGGCGTGGGCGACGCCTCGCGCATCCGTTCCTTCTTGCGCGGTTCCTTCTCGCTGCTCGTGTTTGCGCTGCGACGCTCCGGCAAGCTCGCGACCACGATGGAAGCTCGAGGGTTCGGCGCTTCCCGCGCGCGTACCTGGGCGCGACCCTCGCGCCTGCGCGCCGCCGACGCGGCCCTCATGGCGGTCGCCATTGCTGTTCCCGCCATCGCGCTGACGGTCAGCGTCTGGGCCGGCACCTTCGCGCTGGTGGGCCGATGAGCGGCCAGGCGGGCGCGTCCGCAGGGGTTCCGGGCGGGGGAATACGGGTCACCGTCCCCGTGTCCCTCGCTCCCGACGAGGCCGCGCGAGACCTCGCCCCGCGCCTGCGCGCGCTGATCGACGAGGCTGCCCCGGCCTCGTCCGGCGACGCGCACCCCGACGGGAGCGGCACCCACGCCGATCCTGCGATCACGCCGCGCCGCGTCCCCGTCGTCACCATCGACGGGTACTCGGGCTCGGGCAAGTCCACGCTGGCCGCCGCGCTCGCGTGCCTCCTGCCGGGCTGGCAGGTCCTGCACCTGGACGACTGGTACCCGGGATGGGACGGCCTCGCGGCCGGCACGCAGGTCGCGCGGCGCATCTGCGAGGACCTGCGCGCCGGGTGCCCATCCTCCTACGAGGCCTGGGATTGGGAGGCCGACGCGCCCGGGGTGGTTGTAGACGTGCCCGTGTCCCCCACGATCATCGAAGGCTGCGGCGCATGGGACGCCGATGCCGACCTGTCCATCTGGATCGAGGACCCCGGCGAGGACGAACGCCGCAGGCGGGCCCTCGCGCGCGACGGAGCGACCTACGCGCCACACTGGCAACGCTGGGCTGACCAGGACAAAGGGCGCTTTGTAACATAGGTGTATGTTTGCCCCGCACCCCGAACCACCGCTGTGGGCGTGGCTCCTCCTCGGAGCCGTTGAATTCGCCATCCGTATCGTGGCGCTGGGTGTCGTGCCCAAACACCGGCGCGCCTCCACGTCGACCGCGTGGCTGCTCCTCATCTTCCTGTGGCCCTTCCTCGGAGTGCCCCTCTACTTCATCTTTGGTTCCTGGTGGGCCATGGGACGACGCCTCGACGATGACCCCGAGGCCAGCGCCCTCGTCGAGGCCATCCTGAAAGACTCCGCCAAGCCCAAGCCGACCGCCCACGAGGCCCCCGACGGCTCCGACGACGACACCGCCTCGCTCATGCGCCTGACCGGTTCGCTCAGCGGCTTCCCCGACTCCTGCGGCCACGTCGCCGCCCTGTACAACGACACGGCCGACACCTTCCGCGCGATGGCCGCCAGTATTGATCGGGCCACCCACCACGTCAATGCCCTCTACTTTCAGACCTCCTGGGATGAATACTCCGCGCCTTTCTACGAGGCCCTCGAGCGAGCAAAGGCCCGTGGCGTCACCGTGCGTCTCCTCGTCGACCACCACGGCATGCGCACCATACCTGGGCACAGGCGCTTCCGGCGTCGCCTGGATGACATGGGCATCCTCTGGCACCAGATGCTCCCCTTCGCGCCCCTGCGCGGACACATTCGCCGCCCCGACCTGCGCAACCACCGCAAGCTCCTGGTCGTCGACGGGCGAGAAGCCTACATCGGCTCCCACAACCTGGTCGCCCCCGACTACGACACGCCCTCCTTCCAGAAAGCCGGCATCACCTACGACGACACCAGTGTGAGCCTCACCGGCCGGATCGTCACCCAGATCGAGGCCGTTTTCGCCCTCGACTGGTACTACGCCTGCAAGGAAGTCCTGACCCCCGCCGACCTCACCCCGCCCACCGCGCGGGAGGAGGACGAGCGCGAGGACACCCCGGCCTCGTCGATGCAGATCATCCCGTCGGGGCCCGCGTTCCGCGGCGAACCCAACCTGCGTGCCTTCGTACACATGGTGTCATCGGCACGCACGCACGTGTCCATCGCGAGTCCGTACTTCATCCCCGATGAGGCCCTCATGACCGCGCTGACGAACGCCGCCCTCTCCGGCGTCGAGGTCGAGCTCTTTCTTTCCGAGCAATTCGACCAGTTCCTGGTCGGCCACGCACAGCGCTCCTACTACGGGGCACTCCTCAAGACGGGCGTGCGCATCCACCTGTACCGCAAGCCGACCATGCTGCACTCCAAGTACGTGATCGTCGACGGCAGCCTGTGCGCGATTGGCTCGTCCAACATGGACGTGCGCTCCTTCGGCCTGAATTACGAGATCACGCTCATCGCCGACGACGCGCGCCTGGTCGAGCTGGTGCGCGGCAACGACGAACGCAACCGTGAGCGCTCGCGCGAACTCACCTACCGCGAGTGGCGCGATCAGCCCTGGCACGTGCACTACGTTGATAACGTGTGCCGACTGTGGAGCTCGCTCCTGTGAGTGCTTCCGGGGACGAGGCCACGGTCGGGTTTGCTGGATCAGGTGCCTGTGAGGACAAGGATTCTATGACACTATCGAACGCAGCGTCCGCTTCTCTGGAGGCGAATCCCTTCGTGGGGGAGGGCGGCGCATACGCCTCCGTGCGCCCCGCCTACCCCGACGAGGCCGTGGCCGCGCTGCTAGCGTCCGCTCGGTCGCGCGGTGGGGGGACGGGTGTTGTCGATCCTGCCGCTGGCGATCCTGCCGACTCGCTCTCCGTCGAGCATGCTTCCATCGTTCCCGCTCCCGCTGTCCCCACCTCGTTCGCGCCGCTGCGCGTCGCCGACATCGGCGCTGGCACCGGCAAGATGAGTGAGCTCCTGGCGCGCGCGGGTGCCGTCGTGGATGCGGTGGAGCCCTCGGACGCGATGCGCGCCCAGGCCTCGTCGGTTCCCGGCGTGACGTGGCACGGCGGCGTCGCTGAGGACACGGGACTGCCGGACGGAGCGTTCGATATCGTCGTGTTTGCCCAGTCCTGGCATTGGGTTAATTCTGAGCTGGCGGGCCGGGAGGCCGCGCGTATTCTCACGCCCGGGGGCACGCTCGGCATCGTGTGGAACCAGATGGACGTGTCGATCCCGTGGGTGCACCGGCTCACGCGCATCATGCGCTCCGGCGACGTGCACCGGCCCGACCGTCCGCCCACGCCCGGCGGCGGATTCACGCCCATGCGCCTCACCCAGGTCACGTGGGAGGACGTCATGACCCCCGAGCAGATCCTCACCCTGGGGACCACCCGTTCCTCGTTCATCCGAGCCTCGCAGGCCGGTCGGGATCGCATGCAGGCGAACCTGCGCTGGTACCTCTACGAGCACCTCGGCTACGCGCCGGGGGAAAACGTTGCTATCCCGTACACGACCCTCGTGTGGCTGGGGGAATGTGCGCCCGAGTGAGCACCTTGCGACCGCGTGCTCCTGAAACTACATCTCAGGCTGCGTCGCGCTGTCGACCCGGCGGCCGCTGGCGGTCGTTACTGGACGGGGACCAGGAAACGGTCCGAGGCCCCTTGAGGCAGGGCGAGGCAGCGCGCGCGGGCGTCGCGCAGCGCGGGTTCCAGGACCGCGAGAATCGGATCCCACGAGTCGAGAGGCCGAGCGGTATTCAGGGACGTGCCATCCTCGCTCACGCACATCTCCTCGTAGAGCTGGATCGTGACCCCCGCGAACTCCTGTGCGGGGTGCTGGCAGAAGTAGGTGCCCGGCAGGTAGGTGACCTCCTGAAGGTTGACAGTTGGTGCCCCGGCCATGAGGGCCGTCAAGTCGCGTCCATTCGCGCCAACAACCACGCCGACATGGGGCGTGCGCAGGTTGTTCGTGGCGATCGCGATGCTATGCGAGGTCGCCGTCAGTGCCGGGGAGACGACGATGCGCGCCTGGGTGACGGACGTGTCGACGAAGCCTCGAAACGTGATCGACGGTGTGGAGGGCAGCTTGTTTAGGAGCGACAGGAAATTGCGTGCGCTCTGTTCAAAGTCCTGGGTCATGTCACACTTTCTGTGGAAGGCCGCCACGCGTCGGCGCGAGCGTGTACTGCGAGGCTATCAAGCCATGGCGAACGGACCTCCCATCGGCTCGCCGCCGTGGGAGAGGTTGTGCAGCCATTCTTTCAGAGACTTCAGCAGTTGGTCGGCACCGGAGAGCTTCACGCCCAAGTTCGACAGCGATTCCTTCAACGCGATGATGCGCGCAGCCACCCCCTCGATCAGTGCCCCAACCGACGAAGCGATCTGTGCCATGACCAGGGGGAACGCCGTCACGAAGGACGAGGTCAGCTCGACCGCGTAGGGAGTGATGGCCTCGACGACCTGATTGATCGCGTCGCGCACGAAGTCGTACACGAACTGGATGATGACGGCACACACGTCGTAGGCAGTGCCCACCGCGCGCGACAATTCCCCCGTCATGCCGATGCCTCGGGTCGTCGCTCCCGACGCCGCCAGATACGAGGTGACGGCAGAACCCGCGAACGCGCCATCCGGGAAGGAGAGTCGGACGTCGTCATCAATGTTGTGCGCCGTGGCCTCCAGCAGTGCGCCGACGTTCCTCCACGTACGCCCGTGGGTGCGCAGCTGGTCGGCGTCCCCAGCCAGCTCAATCAGCCACCCCTTCAAGGGCGCGATGAGGTCGAAGACCCACCCCATCCCCCAGGAGATAAGGGTGGCACGAGGATCGGGCGTGGGGGGAAGCATGTCAGCTCCCATAGCGACGCCAGCAAGGTCACCGCTCACCCACGACTTGTCGACGATCGCCGAACTTAGTGCCGCGATTCCATCCAAAACACCCGTCTGAGGGAACGCCGAACCATCACCCGGCACCCGTGCGGTCACAGGGTGCATGTCAGCTGTCACGACCGTCTCCCCACAGGGCTGCCCCGGCCTCGGGAATCGTCACCCGCGACGACTCGCCCACCTGGACGGCGCGCGCGCTGGCCACGAGCGTCTGACCGAGCTTATCGAGGGCGCACTCAGCGCCGCTAATCGCCAGATGCTCGCCCACTTCCACAAGCTGAAACAGCGGTGCAATAAGAGGCCCGGCCATGAGGCCAAACGCGCCGTCAGAGGCGGACGCCTGACGCAGCGTCGCCGAGGCATGCTCAAGGTCGCTCTGGTAGGAAAAAATCCGAAGAGCGTGCGCCGTAATGGCCGCCGGATCGGCGGGAAATTGCTCAGACACGCTCAGAGCCTCCGCTGATGCACCCGGGGATCCGAGGCCTCGGCCAGCGGGACGTCGGGGGAGGGGACACCGTATAGCGAACGCAAGCGCTCGATGCCCGGGAAGGAATCGCCGAAAGCGTCCTGGGAGGCGGTGATAACCTGTTCGCCGACGTCGCGGCGCGCGGCCGCATAGGCGGCAACGATGGCGTCGCACAGCTCGGCTGGGGCATCGTCGATAGCGAGGGCGAGGAGGGTACCTGCGGAGTCAACGGTGACCGTCACGCCCCGGCTAGGTGAGACACCCACCCCGTGGATGGATTCAATGCGTCGACGCATTGCGTGGGCGCGCTCTGCCTGCTCTCGAACCTGACCTTCCTGACGGCGAATCAGGCCGGGATCATCCTCGAATAGAGACATTGTCACCTCCCACCAGTAGAGATATTTATTGTAGATGAAGCGTTAACCTGGTGGCAAGAATACGCCGTTATTCCGCCCTTTTCTCGTTCATTTCGCGCGCGTAAATCCCAGCTTTTACCATCGCGCTCTGACCCATTTGTCAGGTGCATCCGGGCAAGCGTACACGCGGGAGTTAGCCCAGGCCTCGTCCCAGTCCTGAGCAGCTACCAACCACCTGGCACAATGGGTGTCATGGGTTTGTCGTTTCTGGGAGTGATCGCGGCGCTCGCCATGTATGCGGTGAGCGTATCCCCCTCGCTCATGGCGCGCTCGTGGACGTGGCACGCGGTCGCCTCCGGCATCCTGGTGGCCTGCGGCTACATCGCCGGCCTCGTCGTGCAGAACGTGGGACTGCTCGTCATCCGCCTCACTGGGCTGACGGTCAGGGCCTCCGATCCCGCCGAAATCGGCTTCCGCGTTGCCGCCGCCGCCCTCTTCGCCATCTGGTGGTTCTACGCTGTCATCCAGTCGTATCGCCGCGACCGCGTCGCCGCCACACTCGTCAACATGCCGGGGGAGACCATCGGCGAATACCTCCTTGGGGCAGCGGGTGCAGTCGCCGTCGCCTGGACACTGCTCATGATCGTGCGCGCTTTCAACCATCTTGGTCGCATTCTCATCGCAACCCTCGCGGGTTTCATGCCCCGACCTGCCGCCTTCATTACGGGCGTCGCCATCCTCTTCGTCACCATCTTTTTCCTGACCTCAAAAGTCATCCTGCGCGGCGGCATCGGCTTCTTCCGCCGCAAAGCAGAGCAGCTGAACATGCGCACCGCGCGCGGCATTTACAAGCCGACCGTCCCGGAGCGCTCCGCCTCCCCGGCATCGCCCGTCACCTGGGAATCGGTCGGCGGGCAGGGGCGTGTCTTTCTCGGGCGAGGTCCCTCGCGCCGCGACATCACGCAAGTGTGCGGCGTCGACGCCATGGAACCCATCCGCGTCTACTCCGGCATGCCCACGGGTGGAACCGGCATCGAGGCGGCCGCGGCAACCGTCGTCGCCGAGCTGCGCCGCACGGGCGCCTTCGATCGTGCAGTCATCCTCATCGCCGCGTCGACCGGCTCTGGGTGGGTCGACGAATGGCAGGTCCAACCCCTCGAGTTCCTCACGCGAGGAAACTGCGCCACGGCCTCGTTGCAATACTCCTACGTGCCGTCCGTACTCAACTGGCTCACCGGACTCGAACCCGCACAGGACGCCTCCGCCGCGCTCTTCGCCGCCGTGCGCGCCGAGCTCGACCTCATGGACGAGGCCTCACGCCCCGCGCTGTTCGTCTGCGGCGAGTCCCTCGGTGCCTTCGCGTCGCAGTCCGTATTCTCCTCCGTTGACGACGCACTCACCCAGGTCGACGGCGCGCTGTGGGTAGGCACCCCCGCCTTCACCCCCATGCACGAGGCACTCACCGCCGCACGGCACACGGGCAGTCCCGAGGTCGCCCCCGTCGTCAACAATGGGCGCCGCGTGCGCTTCGTCAACGAACCCTCCGACCTGCGCACAGACCTGTACGGGCGCGAGCTCGGCCCGTGGGGCTTCCCGCGCATCGTCTACGCCCAACACCCCTCCGACCCGGTCGTCTGGTGGAACAACAAGCTCATCTGGACGCAGCCCGACTGGCTGCGCGAGCGAGCCGGGCGCGACGTCTCTCGGGACGTGGAGTTCACGCGCTTCGCCACCTACATCCAGATCCTCGCCGACCTGCCCGTCGCCGGGACCGCGCCCGGCGGCCACGGGCACACCTACCATGAGGAACTCATCCCCCTGTGGCGCGCGATCCTCGGCTTTGACTGCCTCTTCGACGAGGCCCCAGTACACCCGCGCTTGGCTGCGCTGGATGGTAGCTGGGTGGACGATGCGATGGTTGAACGCATCGGCATTGTCGTGCGCGCGAACCTGGAGCTGTCCGACCGACAGTAAGCGTGCCGCGAGCCTGCAGCTCGAAGCGGTCGATCTCGAGGCCCGGCAGGGTCCCGCAGGCCCCGCAGGCCCCGCAGGCCCAACAGGTCCAGTGGTGCCTTCCAACCTAGGAGGTCCACATGTGGGGTTATAGGACGTGTCGTGTTGATGGGGTTCGTGCTTTGGTGCGGCCTTCTCATCCGCACGTGGGCCTGCTGTTCCGAGTCTGGGCGACCCCGCCCACGTACGGGACAGGCGGCCCGCGTGCGGGACAGGCAGCCCGCGTGTGGGACAGGCAGCCCGCGTGTGAAAGAAGGGGTGCAGGCCTACACCAGGCTCGCCGCAATGCGCGCAAGCCCGTTATTTTGAGCCTGGGCCTTCTCATCCGCACGTGGGCCTGCTGTTCCGAGTCTGGGCAACCCCGCCCGCGTGCGGGACAGGCAGCCCGCGTGCGGGATACGTTGGAGTCCAAGTTGTTTTGTCCAGGTGCCCGTGGGCGGCGGCCCGCCCGCGAGATCGCCACACGCGAGCCTGCGGCTCGGAGTGATCGATCTCGAAGCCCGGCCAGGCCCTGCCGCCGCCCCCGGGCACCGATTCTGCCCCCTGGCACCAATTTCGCCCCGGGCGCCAAGCAGCCGCAGTGTTTGACAGGTGTGGAATCACAAAATGATCGTAAATGCGCAGGTGACGGGTCATTTCATGCTCGTTAGTTTCAGATCACCCGCAGACTTACCGAGCAAATAGGTGATACTTTCATTGAGGTGTTAAGGGATTGAAGGAAAGCGTGTGTGAGAAAACGTGCGGCGGGTGTAGAACATGTGTTCATTGGTCAGGTTCCCAATGAAAACCTGCCAAAAAGCGCACGAAAATATTACTAGTAATACCGCAAATTAACTTGTGGCTACATGATGGTAAGTCAGTAACGCGTTGCTAGGTATTCATTTACGCAGTAGTGTTCGTTATGCGGATTCCAAGCCTAACCATCCGGTATGGTCCGTTGATTCAACATTGGAGTGAGTATGTCCCAGTTAGTTCACAGGGCGTTCTTGGCGACCCTGGCGACCGGCGCGATGGTGGCGTCCGGTGCAGCCTTCGGTGCCCCCGCGTTCGCTGCGCCCAACCCCGACATGTACGGCCCCACCATTTCCGACGTCGAAACCACCAGTGAAGGTCTCGGCGGTTCGGTCTCCTTCGTCGTCGAGGATATCCCCGGTCTGTCCAGCATCGACCTGCGCGACCCCTCGACCGATGCGATCTTCTATCGCCGCGTTGTCGACTTCCCTGGCAATGTCTCGGCTGACGGTGTCCACCGCTACACGTTCGACATCAAGTTCTCCGACATCCAGGCCGCTTGGACCAAGGCAGGCCACACGGATGCTCTGCCCGCTACGGTTAAGCTCGTTGCGTGGGGCAGTGATGGCCTGCCATCCAAGCGAGCCGATGTGGCCCTCGAACCCGTGGCCATGACGTCGCTTGACTTCGGCATCGAGTCCGGGAAGCTTGACCTGCGAGTCGGCCAGCAGACGAACATCGGTGTCACGCATCAGCCTGAGAACGCAAATAAGACCAAGATCAATTGGTCCGGCGACGACATCGACGTCCTGAATGTCGATGAAAAGTCGGGCCTCGTGACTGCTCAGAAGGAAGGCTGCTCGGACGTCCGGGCTGTCGCCGACTACGCGGATCCGATGGTCTTCGATCCGGTGATGGCTACTGTCAACGTCTGCGTCACCGAGCTGGGCGAGGACGAGATCGCCGTCAATCACCTCCGCGTGGACCTGGAGGAGGGTGAGACCGTCACCCTCAAGCCGCTGCTGCCCGCGAAGTTCAAGGACGCCACCCTGTCCTGGGGCTTGGAGTATGGCGGTGTGGCCATCCTGAAGGCGGCCGATGACGGCAAGAGCGCCACGATTACCGGCGGTAACTCTCTTGACTGGGATCAGGTCAACCTGACCGCCACCCTGGCCGACGGAACCGAGGCGACGGCGACGACGATTGTCGTCGTGAAGTCCGTCAAGCAGGATGCGACCGCTCCCGCGCCGTGGGTTGGTCCGCAGCCTCAGCCGGACCCGCAGCCTCAGCCGGACCCGCAGCCTCAGCCCGATCCGCAGCCTCAGCCGGATCCGCAGCCTCAGCCGGCACCCACGGGCACGTGGGAAAAGGACACAATCGGCTGGTGGTACCGCAACGCTGACGGTTCCTACCCGAAGGACACCGTGGCCACGATTGACGGGCGCGTCTTCCGCTTCGATGCTCGCGGCTACGTCCGGACCGGTTGGGTCGAGGACTCCGGAACCTGGTACTACCACGACGCGAACGGCTACATGGTGACCGGGTGGCTCAACCTGGGTGGCACATACTACTACCTGCGTGAGACGGGCGCGATGGCGACTGGTTGGCTGAACCTGGGTGGTACCTGGTACTACCTGAACGCCTCGGGCGCGATGGCGACTGGTTGGCTGAACCTGGGCGGCACCTGGTACTACTTGGACGCCAACGGCGCGATGGCGACCGGTTGGCTGAACCTGGGCGGCACCTGGTACTACCTGAACGCCTCGGGTGCCATGGCGACCGGCTGGCTGAACCTGGGTGGCACCTGGTACTACCTGAACGCCTCGGGTGCCATGGCGACCGGCTGGATCAACCTCGGTGGCACCTGGTACTACCTGGACGCCAACGGCGTGTGGGTCAAGTGATCTGATCGCCTTGACAACACGGGCCGGGCCCGGGGACGTAACACTCAAGCGTCCCTGGGCCCGGCCCTTTTGACATTTCAGATCGTCTTAATTGTTTCGTTAGCAATCTGAAGATTGTCAGTCGTGTCTTTTCCGGTAGCGTTGTGCTAGGCGGCTGCGACGTGGGAGCGCCCACGCTGGCAGTGGTCGTCTGTGACACTAATTGGAGAAGGCTTATGTCAATGAAGAAACCAGCTGTCCTCCTGGCATTTGTCGGTGCGTGCGCGCTTGCGTTCACGGGTCCGGCGTCCGTGGCTTCACCGCTGCGCGTGGGTCCGGTGCCTGCGGAGGATGCCCCGGCCTCGTCCCTGCCGGTCGGCGACCTTGATACGGCGCTGACCTCGAAGGATGGGCAGGCACCCGAGGTTGCCGAAGTCGTCGACCGGGACCCGGCGCGACTTGTCGGCGTCATCGTGCAACTCGAGGAAGGAATTGATCGTAGCGCTGCTCTTGCGTCCGTGAACGAGGCCGTGGCCGCGTCGTTTCCAGGAGTGCAGGTCCGGGTGGAGCGGGAGTACGCCAACGTCCTGGATGGCTTCGCGCTGAGCGCCCCCGCCGGCAGCCTGGAGGAGATCCGCAGTGTGGCGGGGGTCAAGGCGGCCTTCCTGGAGCGCGAGGGGCACGTCAGCGATGCGGCCGCCGTCGACGCGGAGGGCGGCACCAGGGCTTCGCAGATCGAGGGGCAGGACCCCGCAAACCTGAGTGCCCAGCTCATGATGCGCACCGACCAGGTGACTCAGAAGGGCGAGGGGAAGGTCGTCGCCATCATCGACACGGGTGTCGACATGACGCACCAGGCGTTCACGCCCGCGCTCACGGCCACGCCCGCCCTGTCGGAGGACAGGGTGGATGAACTCAAGGCCCAGTTGGGGGAGGGGAAGACCGGCGTCTATGTGAACGAGAAGTTCCCCTTCGCCTACGACTACGCGGACGGTGACAACGATGCCTCGCCGCGTGAGGGAGGGTCGGGCTTCCATGGGACGCACGTCGCGGGTATCGCGGCGGGTAACGCCGACAAGATTGTCGGCACCGCCCCGGACGCTCAGATCATCGTCGGAAAGGTGACGCGCTCCGAGGATGATGCGCTGCTGGATTCCGCTCTGCTGGCCGCCCTCGACGACATGCTGGTCCTGCATCCGGACGTCATTAACCTGTCGCTGGGCTGGACGGCCGGCATGGATAACGAGGCAGACACGGTCTATGCGACCGTCTACAAGAAGCTGCAAGAGGCGGGGATCACCGTCAACGCGGCTGCGGGCAACGCTTTTTCGACCGGGTACGGCAACATGTCTGGTAAGGGCCTGCCCTATGCTTCAGACCCCGACTCCTCGGTCATTGACGAGCCTGCGACCTACTCCTCGGTGGTCGCCGTCGCCTCCGTCGAGAACGCGCTCATCCGCAATGCCTTCACGGCAGCCGGGAAGGATATTGGCTACCAGCGTTCGCGCGGCATGAATGGCGAGAAGGTCGCCTACTTCTCCGACCTGCCCGTCGGCACCTACGAGTATGTGGATGCGGGATTCGCTTCCGAGGAGGACGTGGCCGCCCTCAAGGACAAGTATCCGGATGGCCTCGCCGGCAAGATTGCGCTTGTCTCGCGCGGCAACATGACCTACCAGAAGAAGGTCGAGAACCTGTACGACCTGCACCCCGCGGGCATCCTCGTCTACAACAACGTCTCGGTCGGCTCCCTCATCATCATGAACCTGACGACCCAGGACGTGCCCGCCGCGTTTATCTCGCAGGCGGATGGTCAGGCCATGCTGGAGGCCGCTGATCATCACCTGACGATGGCTGAGGGGCAGGTCTTGCCGCAGTCCTCCGTCTACGAGGCCTCGGAGTTCTCCTCGTGGGGCGTTTCCCCGGATCTGCGCCTCAAGCCTGAAATCTCTGCGCCCGGTGGCAACGTTTTCTCCGCGATACCGAACGGTGCGTACGAGCAGACGTCGGGCACCTCGATGGCGACCCCGCAGATGGCGGGTATTAGTGCGATTGTCCTCCAGCGTGTCCAGTCCGATCCTCTGTTTGCGTCGATGAGTGCGCGTGAGAAGGTGGATGTTGTTCAGGATCTCATCATGGGAACCGCCCGCCCCCTGACCGACGCGTCCCAGGGCAGTGGGGCGCTGTATTCTCCGCGCAAGCAGGGCGCTGGCCTGGTTGACGCTCTGGCGGCCACGACCTCGTCTGTGTACCCGACCGTCGAGGGTGCCCTTGAGCAGTCTCGGCCCAAGGCCGACCTGGGGGATGGCACGACGGGCTGGCACTTCGACGTCGTCCTGCACAACCTCTCTGACACGGAAGCGACCTACGAGCTCGGCTCCCAGGTGCTCTCCGAGATCGTCGACGGCGGCTTCTTCACGGAGCACTCCTCGGATTGGCGAGGCCGTGGCGTGGCTGTGTCGTACAGCGGCGCGGCATCGGGAGTGGGGGAGGGGGCGACCGTCACCGTCCCCGCAGGTGGTGAGGCCATGGTCGGCGTTGACATTGCGCCTGGGTCTGAGTTCGCCCAGTATGTCGCTGACAACGTTCCCTCGGGGACCTTCCTCGATGGCTTCGTGCGCTTCACCTCGCGCACCGAGACCCAGCCCAGCCTGACCGTGCCCTACCTCGGCTTCTACGGCGACTGGGGCAAGCCGGCCATCTTCGACGCACTCGCCTCCGACGGTGGGGCACACACATTCGCCTCACAGATCGTGAACGGCGCGACCGGCAATCAGCTCGGCTACAACCCCCTGATCAAGGTGGGTGCACGCGAGGGTCGGCCCAACGCCGACCGCTACGTCATCTCGCGCTCCGGGGCTCCGGGTGCGCCCACGATCCTCGAACCCCGCACGGGTACGCTGCGCAGCGTCCACACGCTCACCAGCACCTACACGAACGAGGCCGGGGAGAAAGTCGCCTCCGTCACGAACCATCGGAACTGGAAGTCCGTGTATCTGACGAGCACCGAAGAGAACACGTGGGTCGAGGCCTACCATGAGCCCACTGCGCTGGACGCACGCTCTGAGGCCTACAAGGACCTGCCCGACGGTGAGTACACGCTGACGATTGAGGCGAGCAACGACGGGCCGTCAAGCGCAGAGCAGTCGATCTCCTACAAGTTCCGCCTCGACGCGACCGCGCCCGTCATCTCCAACCTGACGTACGGGGGTGAGGGGCCAGACATGGTCATTTCCTTCGACGTCACCGATGCCTCGCCCCTGGCTGGCGTCGACCTGCACGATCCTGCCGACGGCCTGTGGTTCTACCGCCACATTTTCACCCCCAGCGAGGGCAGCGTCGGCGAGGATGGGGTCTACAGCTACCACGTGGAGCTGCCCATTATGACGATCATGCAGGCGTGGGAGAATCAGGGCGGAACCGGGGGAGTTGTCGCGCACCCCTACGTGCTTGCATGGGACTACGGCCTGAACCCATCCGATCCCGTGACCCTGGACCTGCCCACCAATAACAATCCGGACGTCCGGCTTCCCTGCGCCGACCCTGAGGGTGGTTCCTGGGTGAAGGATTCCGTCGGCTGGTGGTACCGCTGCGCGGACGGTGTGACTTACCTGAAGGCGGGTTGGTTCACCATCAATGGCTCGGAGTACCAATTCGGTCCGTCCGGCTACATGATGACCGGGTTCCTCAAGCGTGTGAGCGGAGAGTGGGTCTACGCGGACCCCGAGGGCGCTCTGGTGGGCGGCTGGGTCCGCGATGGAGTGTATGGAGGACCCTATTGGTATTACCTCGACCCAGCCACGAAGGTCATGCGCACCGGATGGTTGTTCGAGCGCGGTTCCTGGTACTATCTGGGAGCGTCCGGCAACATGCACACTGGATGGATCACGTACGGCAGCTCCTGGTACTACCTGGACTCAACTGGAGCGATGCGCACCGGATGGTTCAACCAGGGGGGCACCTGGTACTATCTGGGGTCCGATGGGGTGATGCTGACCGGTGTGCAAAAGATCAATGAACGCACCTATACTTTCGACCCTTCGGGCGCGTTAGTCGGGTGATCTGAGGGGAGAAAACCGCGCAAAGCCTGGGTTCGATGGTGCTTCGTGAGAACGTCACCGAACCCAGGCTTCGTCGTTGAAAAAGTGTCGGGAATTTGAAAAAAGACTTCCAGATTCTGCGATAAGTGTTGTACTCTAGTTCCGGGTGACCAACAGGTCAGACTTTAGGTAGGTCTGTAAGGTCCCCAGACGCCAACATTGGAGTTAGACATATGACACTGAAGAAACCGGCGAAACTCATCGCAATCGCCGGCGCATGCGCGGTTGCAGTCGCGCTGCCGACGTCTCTTGCGCTGCCCGGGTCTTTTGGGCCCGAGGCCGATTCTGACCCCGAGGCTGCGCAATCCGCAGCCGGAGTGGTCGCGCAGCCTGAGCCCGAGCCTGAACTGCCCGTGGGTAACGCTGAAAATGCGTTGACCTCAGAGGAGGGCGAGCAGGTGGTTGATGGGGAAACTCAGGCCTCCACCGATGACGGATCCTCGCGCGTCGTGGATATGATCGTCCAGCTGAAGGACGGCACCGACACCGCCGCCGCCCTCGCCTCTATCAACTCGGCCGTGGCTGCGGCCTACCCGGACACCTCCGCCGAGGTGAAACGCGAGTACAGCAACACATTTACGGGCTTCGCGCTGAGCGCCCCCATCGGCTCGATGGATGCGATCCGCGGCGTGAGCGGTGTCCAGAGCGCCTTCCTTGATCGCGAGACCCAAGTCAGCGACGATGCAAACGGCGACTCTGACGACGCGGGCAGCGGTTCCGCAACGACTGCGTCACGTTCGCAGCACCCCGATAACCTGAGCGCGCAGATCATGATGCACGCTGACAAGGTTACTCAGAAGGGCGAAGGCAAGGTCGTCGCCATCATCGACACGGGCGTGGAAATGAACCACCCCGCATTCTCGGGAGCCCTGCACGGAACTCCCGCGATCGACAGTTCCAAGGGCGCATCTCTGGCACAGCAGGTGGGCAAGAGCGGCACCTACGTGTCCGAGAAGTTCCCCTTCGCCTACGACTACGCGGACGGTGACAACGATGCCTCCCCGGCGGGTGCCCACGGCACGCACGTCGCCGGCATCACCGCAGCCAATGGTGATCAAATCATGGGTATCGCCCCCGATGCTCAGATCATCGTTGCGAAGGTTGCGCGCAGCCGCGGTGGCGGCATCCCCGACTCCGCGCTGCTCGCAGCCCTGGATGATATGGCTACTCTGCATCCTGACGCCGTGAACATGTCCCTCGGCCGCACGGCCGGCATGGACAGCGATGCCGACACCCTGTTCGCGGGCGTGTACGAGAAGCTGCAGGAGAAGGGCATCACTCTCGACGTTGCTGGAGGCAACGAGTTCCAAGCCGGCTACGGCAACAAGTCGGGCAAGAACCTGCCCTACGCCTCTGACCCGGACTCCTCGACCCTGGGCGAGCCTGGCTCCTTCGCCCCTGTGGTCACGGTCGCGTCCATTGAGAACGCGAGGAACGGGGCAAACGGCAACTACAAGATGTCCGATTTCAGCTCGTGGGGCGTGTCTCCTGACATGCGCCTCAAGCCTGAGGTGACCGCCCCCGGCGGCAACATCTACTCCTCCGTGCCCGGCGGCGGCTACCAGATGATGTCCGGTACGTCCATGGCAACGCCCCAGATGACCGGTGCCAGCGCCGTCGTGCTTGAGCGCGTTCAGAACGACCCGCTCTTCTCGTCGCTGAATGATCGTCAGAAGGTGGATGTTGTCCAGAACCTGATCATGGGAACTGCGGTCCCGGTTGTGGATCCCGGACAGGGTGGCGGTGCCTACTACTCCCCGCGTAAGCAGGGTGCAGGCCTGGCGAACCTTGAGGGTGCCACAAACTCGTCCGTGTACCCGACCGTGAACGGTGCTGCCGACTCTTCCCGCCCCAAGGCGGAACTCGGTGATGGCACCAACGGCTGGCACTTCGACGTCACCTTGCACAACGTGTCCGACACGCCTGCTACGTACGAGCTCTCTTCCCAGGCTCTGTCCGAGAACATTGAGGGCGGTTTCTTCACCGGTCACTCCACTGACTGGAACGGCAAGGGCGTCAGCGTCTCCTTCTCTGGCTCGAGCGTGACGGTTCCTGCCAAGGGTGAAACCACTGTCGGCATTGATATCAAGCCCGGCAACGAGTTTGCTCAGTACGTCTCCGCCAACGCCCCTGCGGGTACCTTCCTGGACGGTTTCGTGCGCTTCACCTCGCGTACGAACGGTCAGCCTGACCTGGGCGTGCCTTTCCTGGGCTTCTACGGATCCTGGGCCAAGCCGGCGATCTTCGATGCGCTCGTTTCCGAGGGTGACGCCCACGCTGCTTCCTCGGGCATCTACAACGGTGACCGGGGCGGCCTCCTCGGCTACAACCCCCTCCTCAAGGGGCGGGAACGCCAGGGTCGTCCTAACGCTGAGCGCTACGTGGTCTCCCGTTCCACGGTCTCGGGTGCACCCACAGCGATCAGCCCTCGTACGGGCACGCTGCGCAGCGTTCACAAGATGACCACCACGTACACGAATGAGGCGGGCAAGAGCGTTGCCTCCTTCACCTCCTTCCAGAACTTCAAGTCGACCATCGATCCTGAAGAAGAACGGATGAGCTGGGTTGAAGAGGGGCAGGAGCCTCGGTCCATCGACCTGAAGGAAGGCAAGTACGCAAGCCTTCCCGACGGCAACTACAAGCTGACGATTGCCGCCAACAACGACGGCCCCTCGTCTACTGAACAGTCCATTACGTACAACTTCCGTATCGACACCAAGGCCCCCGTTGTGGACAGCGCCAAGGTGAATGGTTCCACCCTTTCGGTGGAGCTCAGCGATGAGTCGCCCCTGGCCGGCTTCACGCTGAACGATCCGAATAGCGGTCGCTACATCCACCTCGAGGTTGCTCGTGACGAGAACAGCCAGACCTACGAGAATGGTCGGTACCACTACAAGACCAGCATCGACCTGAACCAGGTTCAGGGTGGCGCCAGCAACAATCCCTACGTTGTCGCGTGGGACTACGGACTCAACCACTCCGAGCCCGTCACGATGAACGGCGGCAAGCCCGGTAACGGTGGCGGTCAGCCCGGTAACGGGGGCGGCCAGCCCGGTGTCGGCGACGATCAGCCCGGTAATGGTGGCGGCCAGCCCGGTGATGCTGGGGCGACGATCAGCCCGGTAATGGCGGCGGTCAGCCCGGTGATGACTGGGGCAACGGCGGCGGTCAGCCCGGTGATGACTGGGGTAACGGTGGCGGCCAGCCCGGTAACGGTGGCGGTCAGCCCGGTGACGGCTGGGATAACGGCGGCGGTCAGCCCGGCGGCGGCTGGGATAATGGTGGCGGCCAGCCCGGTGGTAACCCGGGCAACGGTGGCAACTCCGGTTACTGTGACTTCCTGAACGGATACTGGCTGAGCGATCCGGTCGGCTGGTGGCAGAAGTGCGTGAGCGGGAAGAGCCTCCCTCGCAACCAGTGGTCTAACATCGGCGGCAAGGATTATTTCGTCGGACCTGACGGGAACGCGCAGACCGGTTGGCTGAACCAGGGAGACACCTGGTACTACCTGGATCCCAGCAACGGTGGCTCGATGTGCACGGGCACGCGCAACATCGACGGAAAGACCTACACCTTCGATAATTCGGGTGCACTGGTCAAGTGATCTGACAACCGTTGACGACTCACGGCCTGGGCCCGGAAACGCTGACATGACGGCGTTTCCGGGTCCAGGCCTCGTTGATGGACGGGTGCCGTGTCGCCTGTGAAACAGTTGACTGACTTGACAACGCAAGCCGCCCCCTCGCTCATGGTGAAATCACGCCATAACAAGCAGGCACCAATATGTAATAAGACGAAAGAAAGTGAACTCAACAACCCTCCATATAACACGGGTGTGAGAGTCTGACAGGACGATGCTGACCGATGTGCAAATGACAATGGACGGACCTGCACCTTCGACCCTTCGGGTGCCTTGGTGAGGTAGTCTCAGGGGAGAAAATCCTGCAAATCCTGGGTTTGATAGTATCTTGCGTGAGGTAGTCGAACCCGGCTTCATTGTTGAAAAAGTCTTGGGATTTTGCCAAAGGGCTTCTGGATTCCGCGATAAGTGTTGTACTCTGATATCCAGTGGCCATTCGGTCAAAGTTTGTGGCAGGCCCGTCCGGGTCTCCCGACACATCATTGGAGTTAGACACATGACACCGAAGAAACCGGTGAAGCTTTTCGCTATCGCCGGCGCATGCGCGGTTGCCATCGCGCTACCCACGTCCCTGGCCATGCCGGGGTCGCTCCTCCACCAGGCCGGCTCTGATGCCGATGCCGCACAGTCCGCACAGTCGGGCGCTGACGAGGCTGCGGCGAGCGAACCCGCTCCCGAACTCCCCGTGGGCGACGTCGACAACGCGCTGACTTCCGCCGACGACGAGTCCCTTCTCGACGAGGGGGCCCCGGCCACGACCGAAGAAGACTCTTCGACCGTCGTGGATATGATCGTCCAGCTCGAGGACGGCACCGACACCGCCGCCGCCCTCGCCTCTATCAACTCGGCCGTGGCTGCGGCCTACCCGGACGCCTCCGCCGAGGTATCGCGCGAGTACACCAACGCCTTTACGGGCTTCGCGCTGAGCGCCCCCATCGGCTCGATGGATGCGATTCGCGGCGTGAGCGGTGTCCAGAGCGCCTTTCTCGATCACGAGACACAAGTCAGCGACGATGGCGATGACACTCCCGCCGACGCGGAGGGCACCGGCGGTGCCGACGCCTCGGCCGACTCCGGCAGTGCCGCCGATGCCGAGAGCAACCCCATGGCAGCCATGCGCGCCGCGCAGCACGGCGACGTCCTGTCCGCCCATGTCATGATGAAGGCCGATAAGATCTCCCAGACCGGCGCTGGCAAGGTCGTCGCCATCATCGACACGGGCGTGGACATGAGCCACCCCGCGTTCTCGGGAGCCCTGCACGGAACTCCCGCGATCGACAGTTCCAAGGGCGCTGCTCTGGCGCGACAGGTGGGCAAGAGCGGCACCTACGTCAACCAGAAGTTCCCCTTCGCCTACGACTACGCGGACGGTGACAACGACGCATCACCGGCTGGTTCTCACGGCACGCACGTTGCCGGCATCACCGCAGCCAACGGTAGTCAGATCACGGGTATTGCCCCCGATGCTCAGATCATCGTCGGCAAGGTCGCGCGCAGCCGCGGCGGCATCCCCGACTCCGCGCTGCTCGCCGCCCTGGACGACATGGCGGTCATTAAGCCTGACGTCGTGAACCTGTCCCTCGGTCGCACGGCCGGCATGGACAGTGCGGCCGACACCCTGTTCGCGGGCGTGTACGAGAAGCTGCAGAACAACGGCACTATCGTCGACGTGGCCGCCGGCAACGAATACTCGGCTGCTTACGGCAACAAGTCGGGCAAGAACCTGCCCTACGCCTCCGACCCGGACTCCTCGACCCTGGGCGAACCCTCCACCTTCGCGCCCGTCGTGTCGGTGGCCTCCATCGAAAACGCGCGGAACGGTCGCGGTGCCTACAAGATGTCTGACTTCAGCTCGTGGGGCGTGTCTCCTGACATGCGCCTCAAGCCTGAGGTGACCGCTCCCGGCGGCAACATCTACTCCTCCGTGCCCGGCGGCGGCTACCAGTACATGTCAGGCACGTCCATGGCGACCCCGCAGATCACCGGCGTCAGCGCCGTCGTGCTTGAGCGCGTTCAGAACGACCCGCTCTTCTCCTCGATGAGCGCGCGCCAGAAGGCCGACGTCGTCCAGAACCTCATCATGGGCACTGCGGTCCCCGTCGCCGATCCGAACGCCAGCTCCGGTGCCTACTACTCCCCGCGTAAGCAGGGCGCAGGCCTCGTGAACGTTCAGGCGGCCACGACCTCGTCCGTGTACCCGACCGTGAACGGTGCTGCCGACTCTTCCCGCCCCAAGGCGGAACTGGGGGACGGCACCAAGGGCTGGCACTTCGACGTCACCCTGCACAACCTGTCCGGCACGGCGGCGACCTACGATCTCTCCGCTCAGGCCCTGTCTGAGAACATCTCGGGCGGCCTCTTCACCGGCAGCTCCACCGACTGGAACGGCAAGGGCGTCAGCGTCTCCTTCTCCAACAACAGCGTGACCGTCCCCGCCAAGGGCGAGGCCACCGTTGGTATCGACGTCACCCCCGGCAGCCAGTTCGCCCAGTGGGTGAGCGCGAACGCCCCCTCGGGCACCTTCCTCGACGGCTTCGTGCGCTTCACAGCTCGCACGAATGGCCAGTCCGACATGACCGTGCCCTACCTGGGCTTCTACGGATCCTGGGGCACGCCTTCGATCTTCGATCAGATGCTCTCCGAGGGTGACGGCCACGCTGCTTCCTCGGCCATCTACAACGGCCAGAACGGCAGCCTCCTCGGCTACAACCCCCTCGTGAAGGGCAGGGAGCGCGAGGGTCGTCCCAACGCCGACCGCTACGTGATCTCCCGTTCCACGGCCTCGGGCGCGCCCACGGCTATCACTCCTCGCACGGGCACGCTGCGGTCCGTCCACACGATGACCACGACCTACGCGAACGAGGTCGGCAAGAGTGTCGCTTCCTTCACCTCCACGCAGAACTGGAAGTCGGTGTATAACTCCGACGAGCGGCGGATGACCTGGGTTGAGGAAAACCACGAGTCGCGTTCGATCAACCTCAACGACTACAAGTACTCGAGGCTGCCCGACGGCAAGTACACGCTGACGATTGCCGCCTCCAACGACGGCCCCTCGCCGACGAAGCAGTCCCTGACCTACAACTTCCGCGTTGACACCAAGGCGCCCGTCGTCGAGCGTGCCACGCTGAGCAACGGGGGTTCCACCCTCAACGTGGAGATCAGCGACGAGTCGCCGCTGGCTGGCTTCACGGTGAACGACCCGAACAGCGGCCAGTACATCTACAGCGACGTCATCCGTAACGACGCTGACCAGACCTACTCGAACGGTCGTTACCACTACACGGCTACCGTCGACATGAGCAGGGTGAGCGGCGGCAGCTCCAGCAAGCCCTACGTGCTCGCGTGGGACTACGGCCTCAACCACTCCAAGGCCACCACGATCGGGGCGGCTACCGGTAACGGCGGCGACAACGGTGGCAACACCGGAGACCAGCCCGGTAACGGCGGCGGCGACAACGGTGGTAACACCGGAGACCAGCCCGGTAACGGCGGTGGCAACGACGGTGGCAACACCGGCGATCAGCCCGGTAACGGCGGCGGCGACAACGGTGGCGGCATCGGCGGCAACGTGTGTAGCCCCTCCATGGGTGGCCGCTGGGTGACCGACGGCTACCGCTGGGCGTGGCAGTGCAACAACGGTGCGTACCTGCGCAACGGCTGGTACCTCATCGACGGTCGCTACTACTACTTTGACGGTAACGGCTACATGCGCTCCGGCTGGGTGCGCGGTAGGGGCTCCTGGTACTACCTGGGCAACAACGGTGCCATGCAGACCGGCTGGGTCAAGATCGGTGGCCGCTGGTACTACCTGGGTTCCGACGGTGCGATGTACAGCGGTACCCGCACGATCGATGGAAACTCCTACGAGTTCAGCGAATCTGGCGAGTGGATCAAGTGATCTGACCTCTTCTTCGTGAAACATACCGCCTGGGCCCGGGAACGCTAGTGCGACAGCGTTCCCGGGTCCAGGCCTCGTTTATGGACGGGAACGATGTCGTTCGTGAAACGGTGTCAAACTCGCGTGTTGTGTCGTGTACCCTACGAAGTAATGACCGTTGGGTCGGACTTTGTACTGCGCCCGTGCGGTCTGTCATCAACACATGGGAGTTTTACGACTATGACACCGAAGAAACCAGTGGTGTTGCTTGCGCTCGCTGGGGCGTGCGCGCTTGCGGTCGCGGCTCCGGCTGCCCTTGCGGCACCGCCCGCCCCCGTCACCCCGCAGCCCGCGCCGTCCGCGACCGAACCGATCATTCCGGTCGGCGATGTCGACACCGCGCTGACCTCGAAGAGCGGCCAGACCCCGGCCGCTGCGCCGACCCAGGCCTCTGCTGCTGAGGACTCCGCGCGCGTCGTTGGCATCATCGTCGAGCTGGCGAGCGGCACCGACCGCGCTGCCGCCCTCGCCGCCATGAACGAGGCCGTGGCTGGGGTTGACCCGGGTGCCTCCGCCGAGGTGAGCCGCGAGTACACCAATGCCTTTAGCGGATTCGCGCTGAAGGCCCCCGCCGGGTCGCTTGACGCGATCCGCAGCGTGAGCGGCGTGAAGGCCGCGTTCCTCGAGCGTGAGATTCAGGTCGACGATAACGTGACGCCCGACGCCGATAATGTGACGCCCGAGGCCGAGGGCGGTTTCATGGCCGCGCGCCTGGCGGGCCAGAATCCCGACAACCTGAGTGCCCAGCTCATCATGCACGCCGACCAGGTGTCCCAGAAGGGCGCGGGCAAGGTCATTGCCGTCATCGACACGGGCGTGGACATGACCCACCCGGCCTTCGCCGGTGCCCTGTCCGGGACTCCCGCCCTGGATGCGGGAAAGGTGGCCTCCCTGGCCGCCCAGCTGGGTGCGGGCAAGACGGGCACCTACGTTTCCGAGAAGTTCCCCTTCGCCTACGATTACGCGGATGATGACGCCGACGCATCCCCGGCAGGTTCCCACGGCACGCACGTCGCCGGTATCGCCGCGGGTAACGCCGGTGAGATCATGGGCGTGGCCCCCGACGCGCAGATCATCGTCGCGAAGGTTGAGCGTGACCGCGGCGGTATCCCGGATTCCGCGCTGCTGGCCGCGCTGGATGACATGGCGGTCCTGCGCCCCGATGTCGTGAATCTTTCGCTCGGCCAGACTGCCGGCATGGATAACGCCGCCGACAGCGTCTACGCGGGAATCTTCGAGACGCTGCAGGAGAAGGGGGTCGCAGTCGACGCGGCCGCCGGTAACGAATTCTCCGCAGGCTACGGCAATAACTCGGGTAAGAACCTGGCCTACGCCTCCGACCCCGACTCCTCGACCCTGGACGAACCCGCTTCCTACGCCCCCGTGGTTGCCGTGGCCTCCCTCGATAACGTGCTTCAGGCCAATGGTTTCAAGGCGGCTGGACGAGACGTCGCCTATCAGCGTGCGCGCGCGGAGAACGGCGACAAGATCGCTGACATCGCCGAGCTGCCCGCTGGCGACTACGAGTACGTTGACGGTGGAATCGCCTCCGAAGACGACGTGAAAGCTCTCAAGGAGAAGTACCCGGACGGACTGGCCGGTAAGTTCGTGCTCGTGTCGCGCGGTAAGCTGACCTTCGACGCTAAGGTGTCGAACCTTGCAGACCTCAAGCCCGCTGGCGTCCTCGTCTACAACAACGTCCCGGGCGACGCGCTCATGGTCATGAGCCTGTCGACGCTGAGTGTGCCCGCCGGTTTCATGTCGCAGGCCGATGGTCAGGCCATGCTGGCCGCCGCCGACCACCACCTGACCCTCGTTGAGGGCATGACGATCACGCCCAGCGCCAAGCACTCAATGTCCGGCTTCAGTTCGTGGGGCGTCACCCCTGATCTGCGGCTCAAGCCCGAAGTGACTGCCCCCGGCGGCAACATCTATTCCTCGGTGCCTGACGGCGCATACGGGTTCATGTCCGGCACATCCATGGCGACGCCCCAGATCGTCGGCGTGAGCGCCGTCGTGCTTGAACGTGTTCAGAACGATCCGCTCTTCGCCTCGATGAGTGATCGCGAGAAGGTGGACGTCGTCCAGAACCTCATCATGGGCACAGCCACCCCCGTCGTCGATCCGCTCCAGGACACCGGCGCGTACTACTCTCCGCGTAAGCAGGGATCCGGCCTGGTGAACGTTCTGGCTGCTACGACCTCGTCCGTGTACCCGACCGTGAAGGGTGCCCCCGAGGCCTCCCGCCCCAAGGCCGACCTGGGGGATGGCACGAAGGGCTGGCACTTCGACGTCGTCCTGCACAACCTGTCCGATGCCTCGGCGACCTATGAGATGAACTCCCAGGCGCTCTCCGACATCGTGACGGACGGGTTCTTCACCGAGCAGTCCTCCGACTGGCGTGGCAAGGGCGTGGAGATCGCCTACTCCGGCGCTGCCTCGGCCACCGGCGAGGGTGCGAGCGTCACCGTCCCCGCGAAGGGCGAGGCCACCGTCGGCATCGACGTCACCCCCGGATCCGCGTTCGCCCAGTACGTGACAGACAATGCGCCGTCGGGTACCTTCCTGGAGGGCTTCGTGCGCTTTACCTCGCGCACGCAGGGTCAGCCCGACCTGACCGTCCCCTACGTGGGCTTCTACGGTGACTGGGGCAAGCCCGCGATCTTCGACCAGCTCGCCTCCGAGGGCGATGGGCACATTCTGGCCTCGGGCATTGTCGATTCAGCCAATGGCTCCCTGCTCGGCTACAACCCCCTCGACGATGTGACAAAGCGTGAGGGTCGCCCCAACGCCGGGAATTACGTGATCTCCCGCGCCGATTCTGTGTATGCGCCCCATGCCGTGTTCCCTCGAACGGGAACCTTGCGTTCCGTTCACACGATGACGACAACCTTCACGAACGCTGCTGGCGAGGTCGTCGCCTCGTACACGTCTCACCAGAACTGGAAGTCCGCCCTGGACTCGAATGGGGTCATGACTGCGGTGGAGCAAGGCCATGCGTCCAGGGGACTGGACCTGACGTCCGACGAGTTCAAGAACCTGCCCGATGGCACGTACAAGCTGACGATTGCCGCCAGCAACGACGGGCCCTCGGCCACCGAGCAATCCATCTCCTACGACTTCCGCGTCGACACGAAGGCTCCGGTTCTGGAAAGCGTGAACGTGGACCTCGGGGATGTCGTCGGTCCTACCCTCGACCTGCAGATCAGCGACGAGTCCCCCATTGCGGGCTTTACTGTTCACGATCCCGGCAGTGGCTTGTGGTTCTACCGTGATGTCATTGATAACAGTTCCAATCAGTGGTTCAGTAATGGTAGGTACCACTACAGCCTGAGCCTCGGCCTGGGTGAGCTTGAGGACGGGTGGACTGCGCAGGGTGGCACGGGCGACATCGTCGCTCACCCCTATGTCATGGCGTGGGACTACGGCCTCAACCACTCCGAGGCCGTCACGATTGACCTGCCTTCCGACAACGAGGGTCCGATCGCTCCGTGCGTGAGTCCCACGGGCGGACATTGGGCCCACGACTCCACTGGCTGGTGGTACGCCTGTGCGAGCGGCACGGACTACCTCAAGGGCGGCTGGTTCACGATCAATGGCTCCGACTACCTGTTCGGTCCCAACGGCTACATGTCCACCGGTTTCCTCCAGCGTCCCTCCGGTGAGTGGGTCTACGCGGACTCCGAGGGTGCTCTGGTGGGCGGCTGGGTCCGTGATGGTGCCTCCTGGTACTACCTTGATCCGGCCACCAAGGTCATGCGCACCGGCTGGCTGCTCGATCGCGGCTCCTGGTACTACCTGTCTGACAGCGGTGCGATGGCCGTCGGCTGGGTGCAGGTTGACGGGTCCTGGTACTACATGAACACCGACGGCATCATGCAGACCGGCTGGGTCAAGGTGGGCGACTCCTGGTACTACCTGTCCTACTCCGGCGCGATGCTCACCGGCACGCACACGATCAATGGACGTACCTACGTCTTTGACGAGTCGGGCGCGTGGATCAGGTGACCTGAGCGTCGGCGTCTGACGAAGAATCGGCTCGGGCCTCGGAACGTTGTTTTGTAAGCGTTCCGAGGCCTGGGCCGGTTTATTAGTAAAATATTCTTCAATCGTTTCCCAATGTGAAACAAAGTTTGTCACAAGCCTTTTGTAAGGTATGTTGGGTGTGGCGGCCGACACGGCGCGGTCTTCACGCCCAAGGGCGGCCGCCTGTCGACACATTGGAGTTACGCACATGACAACGAAGAAACCTACGGCGCTCCTCGCGCTCGTCGGCGCCTGTGCGCTGGCGGTCACGGGGCCCGCGTCCCTTGCATCTCCGCCGACGCCCACGGCGCCCCAACCCACCCAGGACGCCCAGGCCTCGTCCCTGCCCGTGGGTGACATCGACACCGCGCTGACCTCGAAGAACGGTGAGACCGCGACGCCCGAGGCGGACGCGACGGTGAACGACCAGGATCCGGCGCGCGTCGTCGGTATCATCGTCCAGCTCCAGGACGGAGCTGACCGCAGCTCCGCGCTCGCCTCCATCAACGAGGCCGTGGCTGGGGCCGTCCCTGGATCCGCCGCCACGGTGGAACGCGAGTATGACAACGCCCTGGACGGCTACGCCCTCAAGGCACCCGCCGGGTCGCTCAGCGCGATCCGCGCCGCGAATGGCGTCAAGGCCGCCTTCATTGAGCGCGAGACCCCCGTCGAGGATGCCGACGACCAGGTCGCTGGCGAGGGAGCGACGAACTCCGCCCGTACCTCAACCCAGGACCCCGCCAACCTCAGCGCCCAGCTGATGATGCACGCCGACCAGATCACCCAGAAGGGCGACGGGAAGGTCATCGCCGTCATCGACACGGGCGTGGACATGACGCATCCGGCGTTCGCGGGCGCCCTCGGGGGGACCCCCGCGCTCTCGGCGGACAAGGTGGCGTCCCTGACCCCCCAGCTGGGCGACGGCAAGACCGGCACCTACGTGTCGGAGAAGTTCCCCTTCGCCTACGACTACGCGGATAACGACCCGGACGCCTCGCCGACCGGACAAGCCGGATCGCACGGCACGCACGTCGCCGGTATCGCTGCGGGCAACGCGGGCGAAATCGTCGGCATCGCGCCCGACGCGCAGATCATCGTCGCCAAAGTCGCGCGCAGCGTCGAGGGCGACATCACCGATTCCGGGCTGCTCGCCGCACTCGACGACATGGTGATCCTGCACCCCGACGTCATCAACCTGTCGCTCGGCCAGCTCGGAGGTATGGACAACGAGGCCGACTCGGTCTACGCGACCGTCTTCAAGAGCCTGCAGGACGTGGGCGTGACCGTCAACGCGGCAGCCGGCAACCACTACACGGCCGGATACGGCAATACCTCCGGCAAAAACCTGCCCTTCGCGTCTGACCCGGACTCCTCCACCCAGTGCGAGCCAGCGACCTACTCCTCCGTGGTCTCCGTCGCCTCCGTCGATAACTCGCTGGCGCACAGCGCGTTCACCGTCGGCGACCGCGACATTCCCTTCCAGCGGGCCGGTGGCGCTAACGGTCAGAAGATGCCCGACCTGTCCGACCTGACCGGCGGCCCCTTCGAATATGTCGACGGCGGCATCGGTTCGGCCGAGGACGGCGCCGCGCTCAAGGCCAAGTACCCCGAGGGCCTGGCCGGAAAGATCGTGCTGGTCAAGCGAGGCTCCCTCACCTTCCAGACCAAGTTCGACAACATCGCAGGCTCCAAGCCCGCCGGCTTCATCGTCTACAACAACGTTCCCGGTGACTCCCTCGTTGTCATGAGCCTGGCGACGGACGGCGTGCCCGCCGCATTCATTTCGCAGGCGGACGGCGAGGCCATGCTGGCCGCCGCCGACCACCACCTGAGCGTCGCCCCCGGCAAGGTCGTCGCCCCCAGCTCGAAGTACTCCATGTCGAGCTTCTCTTCCTGGGGCGTCACCCCCGACCTGCGCCTCAAGCCCGAGGTCGCCGCACCCGGCGGCAACATCTACTCCTCGGTGCCCGGAGGCACCTACGAGTTCATGTCCGGCACGTCGATGGCGACCCCGCAGATGGCGGGCGTGAGCGCGGTCGTCCTGCAGCGCGTCCAGAATGATCCGCTGTTCGCGTCCATGAGCGCACGTGAAAAGGTTGACGTCGTCCAGAACCTCATCATGGGTACGGCCGCTCCCATCGCCGACCCGCTCCAGGACACCGGCGACCCGTACTCACCGCGCAAGCAGGGCTCGGGTCTGGCGAACGTCCTGGCTGCCACGACCTCGTCCGTATACCCGACCGTGGCGGGCGCCCCCGAGTCCTCCCGACCCAAGGCCGACCTGGGGGATGGGACCAAGGGATGGCACTTCGACGTCACCCTCCACAACCTCTCCGGCGTCGAGGCCACCTACGCCCTGAACACGCAGGCGCTCTCCGAGTTCGTTGAGGATGGGTTCTTCACCGGCCACTCCTCCGACTGGCGAGGCAAGGGCGTGGACATCGCCTACTCCGGCGCGGCCGTGAGCGGCACCGGCGAAGGCGCGACCATCACCGTCCCCGCCTCGGGCGAAGCGACCGTGGGCGTGGACGTCACGCCTCGCGCCGCCTTCGACTCCTACGTCGCGCAGAACGCGCCCAACGGCACGTTCCTCGACGGCTTCGTGCGCCTCACCTCGAAGACCGCGTCTCAGCCCGACCTGACCGTGCCCTACATGGGCTTCTATGGCGACTGGGGCAAGGCCCCCATCTTCGATGCCCTCGCCTCCGACGGGGGAGCGCACACCCTGGCCTCGGGCATCTACAACGGCACCACGGGCCAGCAGCTGGGATACAACCCCCTGGTCAAGGCCGACGCCCGCACCGGCAACCCCAAGGCCGACCGTTACGTGATCTCCCGAGCCACGGCCTCGGGCGCTCCCACGGTCCTCGAACCGCGCACCGGCACCCTGCGCAGCGTCCACACGCTCAACACCGTGTACGCGAACGCCGCCGGTGAATCCGTCGCCTCGTACGTGACTCACCAGGCCTGGAAGTCCGGTGTCAACCCCAGCACCGGCAAGATGACCTGGGTGGAGGACGGCCACGAGCCCACGACCCTGGACCTGCGCTCCGACGCGTACAAGAACCTGCCCGACGGCGACTACACGCTGACGCTCTCCGCGCACAACGACGGCCCCTCGCAGGCCGAGCAGTCGATCTCGTACAACTTCAGCATCGACACCACCGCCCCCACGGTCGACACCCTCGCATTCAGCGAGGACGGCGACGCGCCGCACGTCACCATCGCCGTGACCGACAACAAGCCCCTCGCGGGTATCGACCTGCACGATCCGGCCGACGGCCTGTGGTTCTACCGCCACATCTTCTCCGACACCGAGGGCGTCAAGGGAGACGACGGCAAGTACCGCTACAAGCTCGACGTCCCCATGTCCGAACTCTCCCAGGCGTGGACCGACCAGGGCGGCTCCGGCGAAGTCATCGCCCACCCGTACCTGCTCGCATGGGACTACGGCCTCAACCACTCCGAGCCGCGCACCGTCGACCTGCCCACCAGCAACGAGGGCGCGAAGCTTCCCTGCACCGACCCCGCGGGCGGACACTGGGCAAATGACGCCACCGGCTGGTGGTACGTCTGCGCCAACGGCTCCGACTACCTGGCGAGCGGCTGGTACACCATCAACGGCTCCGACTACCAGTTCGGCCCTGCCGGCTACATGATGACCGGGTTCCTCAAGCGCCCCTCCGGCGAGTGGGTGTACGCGGACGCTTCCGGCACCCTGCTGAGCGGCTGGATCCGCGACGGTGGTTCCTGGTACTACCTGGATTCCGCCACGAACGTCATGGCCACTGGCTGGCTGTCCCAGGGCGGCTCCTGGTACTACCTGGGCACCTCCGGCGACATGCACACCGGCTGGGTCAAGGTCGACGGTCTCTGGTACTACCTCTCCTCGTCTGGCGCGATGCACACCGGCTGGCTCCAGCAGGGCGGCTCCTGGTACTACCTGGGACCTGACGGTGCCATGTTCACCGGCACTCACACGATCAACGGCCGCACCTACACCTTCGATGAGTCGGGAGTTTGGCAGCACTAACGCCGCCTGCTTCTGATTCACGAGGCCTGGGCCCGGGAACGCTCCACCGCGGAGGTTCCCGGGCCCACTCGCTGTTCCGCACGTGGGCCCGCTGTTGCGCACGTGGGCCTGCTGTTGCGCACGTGGACCCGCTGTTGCGCACGTGGACCCGCTGTTGCGCACGGGGGCCCGCTGTTCCGCACGTGGGCGGCCCCGCCCACGTACGGAACAGAGGGTTTGGTTGCGTATGAGCGGGTTTGGTTGCGGATGAGAGGTCCTACGTGCGGATGAGGGGCAACGCGTACTGTGCCCCTGCTTGCATTAGACAGGCTGCCCAGACAGCCATAAATAGGCGCGCAAACACGGCTTGTCATGAGCGCCCCTGAGCTATGGTGAAGGTGATGGCCGACATAGTGTAGATGTCCCTGCACCCAGCGTCGGCCACCCATAAACGCATAGGAGTGCATCATGTCGATGAAGAAATCAGCTGTTCTCCTGGCGTGTGTCGGCGCATGGGCGCTCGTGGTCACGGGTCCCTCGTCTGTCGCGTCGCCGCCTCACGCCTTTCAACCCAACCCGGGTGCATCACCCACGCTGACCGCCCGCGCTGCCACGGCCTCGTCCCTGCCTGTCGGTGATGCCGACACAGCGCTGAACTCGAAGAACGGCGAGACCGTCGCGCCTGAACCCATACGCGCGGCGAGCGATGAAGACCCGGCTCAGCTCGTCGGGATTATCGTTCGTTTCCGGGAGGGGAACGAGCGTGAGGGCGTTCTTGCCTCGATTCGCGAGGCCGTGGCCGGTGTTGTCCCGGACGCGTCGGTTACGGTGGAATACGAGTATCGTCATGCCCTGCAGGGTGTTGCGCTGCGCGCACCCGCCGGGTCGCTGGAAGCGATTCGGGGAGTGAATGGCGTTGCGTCGGCCTTCTTTGAGCGCGAGAGCCGAGTGTGGGGCGGTGCCGACAGAGAGGGAGGAATCCGCACGTCGAGGCTGGCCACCCAGGATCCCGACAACCTCAGCTCCCAGGTGATGATGCGCACCGACCGAGTTGCGCAGAAGGGCGAGGGGATGGTCATTGCCATCGTCGATACGGGCGTGGACATGACCCACCCGGCCTTGAACGGCGCTCTGTCGGGTTCGCCCGCGCTCGATTCGGAGAAGGTAGCGGCCCTGCTTCCTCAGCTTGGGGAGGGTAAGAACGGCACATACGTGTCCGAGAAATTTCCCTTTGCTTACGACTATGCGGACGGTGACAACGATGCCTCACCGGCACCCGATGACTCCGGTTCACACGGCACGCATGTCGCTGGCATAGCCGCGGGCAACGCCGACAAGATCATGGGCACAGCTCCCGAGGCACAGGTCATCGTCGCGAAAGTCTCGCGCAGCCAGACTGGCGAATACCCGGACTCTGCGCTGCTGGCCGCGCTGGATGACATGGCGGTGCTACGTCCCGACGTCGTCAACCTGTCGCTTGGCCAGACCGGCGGCATGGATAACGAGGCCGACTCGGTGTACGCGAGCGTCTACAAGAACCTGCAGGACGCCGGGGTGAGCGTCAATGCCGCCGCGGGTAACGAGTATTCGGCCGGGTATGGCAACCTGTCGGGCACCAACCAGGCCTACGCCTCCGACCCCGACACGTCAGTGTTGTGTGAACCCGCGTCCTATCCCTCCGTGGTGGCCGTGGCCTCGATCGAGAACGGAACTGCCTACGCCGCGTTCACCGCTGCCGGTCGGGACGTCGCATACCAGCGTGCGCGCGGCTTCGAGGGCGAAAGTGTCGCCGACCTGTCGGACCTACCTCCCGGCGAGTATGAATACGTGGACGGAGGTGTCGGGACAGCCGAGGACGCCACGGCCCTGACGGCACAATATCCAGAGGGATTGGGTGGAACAATCGTCCTGGTCTCGCGCGGCACCCTGGATTTCCAAGACAAATTCGACAATATCGCGCCGCTCAAGCCAACAGCGATACTCGTGTACGACAACGAGCCCGGCGACGCGCTCCTCATTATGAATCTGTCAACCCTCGATACTCCCGCCGCCTTCATCTCACAAGCGAACGGACAGGCCATGCTCGAGGCCGCCGACCATCACCTGACCATCGTTGAGGGCAAAGTCCTGGAACCCACCAGCTCCTACTGGATGAACGAATTCTCCTCGTGGGGTACCTCTCCCGACCTACGCCTCAAGCCTGAGATCGCGGCACCCGGTGGTAACATTCTCTCCTCCGTTCCCGGAGGCGACTACGACCACTTCTCTGGCACGTCCATGGCGACTCCGCAGATGTCGGGTATTAGTGCGATTGTCTTGCAGCGTGTTCAGTCTGATCCTCTGTTTGCGTCGATGAGTGCGCGCGAGCAGGTGGACGTCGTCCAGAATCTCATCATGGGAACCGCCCGTCCCCTCGCCGATCCGGAACAGACCACGGGTGCGTTGTATTCCCCGCGCAAGCAGGGTGCCGGCCTGGTTGACGCCCTGGCTGCTACGACCTCGTCTGTGTACCCGACCGTCAAGGGTGCCCCCGAGCAATCCCGCCCCAAGGCTGACCTGGGGGATGGCACGGCGGGCTGGCACTTCGACGTCACCTTGCACAACCTCTCTGACGCGGAAGCGACCTACGAGCTCGGCTCCCAGGTGCTCTCCGAGATCGTCGACGGTGGCTTCTTCACGGAGCATTCCTCGGATTGGCGAGGCCGTGGCGTGGCTGTGTCGTATAGCGGCGCGGCCGTGTCTGGCATCGGTGAGGGGGCGATCGTCGCTGTTCCCGCGAAGGGCGAGGCCACCGTTGGCGTTGACATTGCGCCTGGGTCTGAGTTCGCCCAGTACGTGACAGACAATGCGCCGTCGGGTACCTTCCTGGACGGCTTCGTGCGTTTTACCTCGCGTACCGAGGGGCAGCCTGACCTGTCCGTGCCTTACCTGGGCTTCTACGGATCCTGGGGAGAGCCCGCCATCTTCGACGCACTCGCCTCCGACGGTAAGGGACACATGCGGGCCTCGGGCCTCTACGACGGCGAAACCGGTACCCCCCTCGGCTTCAACCCCGTCCAGCGACCCAGCGAGCGACCCGAGCGACCCGACCCCTACGGGTACGTGATTTCCCGGGCCGAGGCCTCGGGCGCGCCCCGGGTCCTCGAACCGCGCACGGGTACGTTGCGCGGCGTGCACACCCTGACGACCACCTACACGAACGAGGCTGGGGAAGTGGTCGCGTCCTTCGAGCGGCACCAGAACTGGAAATCCGTGTTCGATCCGCTCACGACGGAGGTGTCGTGGGTTGAGCGTGAGCACGAGTCGACGGCTCTGGACCTACGCTCCGAGGCATATAAGGACCTGCCGGACGGGGAATATGCGGTGACGGTCTCCGCACACAACGACGGACCGTCGCGCACCGAACAATCCATCTCCTACAAGTTCCGTATCGACACGACCGCACCCGTCATTGAGGACGTGCACTACTCCGGCAAGGGTGACGACACGGTCGTTACTCTCACTATCGTTGACTCTTCGCCGATGGCTGCCTTCGACCTGCACGACCCGGCCGACGGCCTATGGTTCTACCGACACATGCTCTCCGACGCCGACCAGATCGCTGACAAAGATGGCAAGTACCGCTATGAGGTGGACGTTCCGCTCTCCGTCATCTCCCGCGCGTGGGTGGATCAGGGCGGCACGGGACCCGTTGTGTCCGACCCGTACGTGCTGGGCTGGGATTACGGCCTCAACCACTCGTCGGCGGTGACCGTCAACCTGCCCACCGGACGTCCGAGCAATCCTCCGTTCTGCGCCGACCCCACGGGCGGCCATTGGGTGAAGGGAAGCGGTGGCTGGTGGTACGCGTGCGCCGACGGGTCGACCTACCTGGCCAACGGCTGGTTCACGATCAACGGCTCCGACTACAGCTTCGGCCCCGACGGTTACATGATGACCGGGTTCCTCAAGCGCCCCTCCGGCGAGTGGGTGTACGCGGATGCCTCCGGCACTCTGCTGAGCGGCTGGCTTCGCGACGGCTCCTACGGAGGGCTGTACTGGTACTACATGGACCCTGCTACCAAGGTGATGCGCACGGGTTGGCTGTTTGATCGCGGCTCGTGGTACTACCTGGGTGACTCCGGCGACATGCACACCGGCTGGATCAAGATCGACGGTCTCTGGTACTACCTGAAGCCTTCGGGTGCGATGCACATCGGCTGGCTCCAGCTCGGAAGTGCGTGGTACTACCTGTCTCCCTCCGGCGCGATGGTGACCGGTGCGCAGGTCATCGACGACCGAGTATATTCCTTTGACACATCCGGAGTATTGCGGCACTAACGCCGCCTGCTTCTGATTGACGAGGCCTGGGCCCGGGAATGCTCCACCGCGGAGATTCCCGGGCACACTCGCTGTTGCGCACGTGGACCCGCTGTTCCGCACGTGGGCCCGCTGTTCCGTAGGTGGGCGGCCCCGCCCACGTACGGAACAGCGGGTTTGGATGCGGATGAGAGGTCCCACGTGCGGATGAGGGGCAACGCGTGCGTGGCGGACGTGGATGCCGCGCACGTCGCTTGTTGTCCTGCGGTATGTTGGACGTATCTGCCGATACAGCGGCGACGACGCAACTGCCTCGGTCGCCTGTGAATGCGAAGGAATGCACCATGTCCATGAAGAAACCAGCCGCCATCCTTGCGGGCGTCGGAACGTGTGCGCTCGCGGTCGCGAGCTGTTCCGTGTCCTCTCCGCAGACGCCCTCCGCCCAGTCCGACCCTGGCGCGGACTCGCAGCAGTCTGCTCCCCAGTCCGCTCCTCAGTCGGCTCCCCAGTCGGAGCCGCAGTCCGGCTTGACGGCCCCCATGCTGCCGGTGGGTGACGCCGATACTGCGCTGACATCCAAGGATGGGCAGGACGGTCCGGATGTGCAGAGCGGTGCCCCCGCGCCGTCTGGCGATGCCGAGGCAGCGGAACCTGTCGTCGTCATCGTCCACCTTGAGGAGGGTGCTGATCGTGAGGCGACCCTTGCTTCCATCAACCAGGCCGTGGCCGGGGTTTATCCGGATGCGACCGTCGAGGTCGAACGCGAGTATAAGAACGCCTTGCAGGGCTACGCGTTGCGCGTGCCTGCGGGTTCGCTGGATGCGATCCGTGGAGTGAGTGGTGTGAAGTTGGTGTCCATCGAGCGTGAGACACGCGTCCAGTAGTTGTCCTGTAGACGGTGGTCGGGTGAGCTTGTGAGGTCGCCCGACCACCTTTTTGTCTCTGCATACACGGAATCATTAAGTTTGACAGCATGGTAGTAATGACCAAATAGCAGTCATGAGTAGCTTGTCAGTTATGCTGTCGTGTTAGGGTGCTCCTGGTGATCGGCGGAGAGGATACGTGGCAGTGTTCCCGCTCGACCGCCCATGATTACAGAGGAGCAGAATATGTCCATGAAGCAAACAGCTCTCGCGCTGGCATGTGTTGGTGGGTGTGCGCTTTCGGTTGTGAGTCCGTCGTTCGCCGCGTCGGCGACCGCCTTCCAGTCCGGTGCTTCGCCTGCGGTGGTCGTCCAGGCGGCCATGGTTGGAAGTGAGAACCGTCCGTCGGAGAATGTCGAGGTTGTCGTGCGCCTCGAGGAGGGTGCTGACCGTGCGGCTGTGCTCGCGTTGATTAGGGAAGCTGTGGCTGAGTCTTTCCCCGGCGGGTCCGTCGAGGTCGAGTATGAGTACGAGAACATCGCGCAGGGCTTCGGGCTGAGTGTGCCCGACGGATCCGTCGAGGTGATTCGGGGCGTTAGTGGCGTGCAGTCGGCCGACTACGTGTGCGCGAACCGCCTCTGGTAGTGTGCCCGCCATCGACGAGGCCGTGGCCGGGTGTTCCGGTCGCGGCCTCGTTTGTTGTGGGGACACCTGCTTGTAGCGGGATGTTGGATGTTCTGTTGCGCCCTCGGTGATGTATGCGTGCTGTGGCGCTATTTCTAGTTGCTTCAAATTAAGATAAAATTAGAAGTAATTTGAAGTTCGTGTGAATGGAGTAGCCATGAAGACTCCTATCCCTCCGCCTTATCGGCTTGGTGAGCTGCGTGAACGAGTCATTACCAATCTGATGGCTATGGATGATGATCGTCGTCTCCCTGTTATTGCTGTGCTCGCTGGTGGAACTTCAGGGTGAGCTTGCCATGGAGGCAGCGTGAGACGGATCGGGTGAAACTTCTCTTGAGGTTCACCGATCTCAATAATCGACAGATCGGGGTCATTGAGGAAGCGTTAAAGGACTCTGCTATCACCGTGACAGCTGCATCACATGCGGACGAGTACAGGGTGACGCCGCAGACGGCGCATGCCGATCTGCGCGGTCTTGAGGATGGTGGATACCTGATGCGTACCAAGCGCGGTTGCAGCTTCGAGTGGTACCCGGTCACAGATCTCCAACGCCGGGTTCGGGGTGTCGAGGCATAGAGATGAGCTTAATTGCTTTGTGCGCGTGAGATGAATAGGATATTTATATGGATATTCAGGAACGAGTTTTGGAAGCGCTCGAGGGTGCCTGGCAGCGTCATCTCGATGGTGATGATAGTTTCCCGGAGATCGATGAAGAACTCCAGCAGGCAGTGGAGATTGTCTATGCGAGTAAATCGCTTCCAGCGCAGCAGATGCTTTTGGCTCTCGCTGCCGGTGTGGAGCTAGAGCCTGAACGTGATCCTGCATCGTTGCAGTCACAGTCAGGAGTGGATGGAGTAGACCGGCGCGGACAAGGGGCTGACGTCGCCCGCGCGCTCAATCGTTTTTTCCGGGATAAGGAATTGACATGGAAAGTTTCGCAAGATCCGGGTGTGTCGAATCCGTGGCGTGAGGCGCGCATCGATGAAACATGGCTGATGCGTAGGAAAGGATCAGCGAGAGAATGGGCTCGCGCTTTTCTGACGTTCGTGGCGGTGTTTGAGGCATATGATCGGCGCTCTGAAGCACATGTAGTCGTCGACTATATTGCGATGCGCGTGGTTCAGCAGGCAGTGGAGCAGCGCATCGAATATCCGAAATTTGGAGTATCGCCAGCAAACGCGATGAAGATTACGAAGGAGTTTCTGGAGAAATGCGATAATCCACCCGATGGGCTTGAAGCTGCTGTTACTGCAGCAGTTCGAGTGGTGTCACATTGTTTAGAACACCCTATGATTGTCAATCGAGGAGACATTAACTCGCCGGATCGAATCGATATCGAAGTTCAATCCGAAAACGATGAAACAAATCGACATGGTGTTGAGGTGACGGATAGTTATCTCACGGAGAATAAGTTGCGTAATGAAGTGATCGAGGCGATGCGGCAGAGGGGATTGCGCCATGCGGTCGTCGTCTCGAGAGGTATTTTGACCGCCGAACTGGATGGAGTGTCGAAGGTTGTCGATCATGCGCGTCAGAACCTTGACTTTCATATCGACCTTGTAACGGTTGAGGCTATTGAGCATTGGCTGAGCTTTCCGGGATACGGAAAGCCGCTTGGTGGAGAATATCTGAACGAGTTGGGCGCTGAACTTGATCGGCTTTCCACTCCCTCAATGCGTCGCTGTTGGCTCGATGTGCTGAATCGCTATTGTCAACGGTCACTGAGGGATTGAGGATCATCGCTACTCGTGCCCTAGTGGGGACGTGAGTAGTGAGTGTCCTGCCCGCTATCGGTTGAGCGCGGCGTCGATCGCTTTCGCTGCAGCAAGAGCGAGGCGCGGGGGCACAGCGTTGCCGATTTGGCGGAATTGCGCACTCCTCGGCCCACACCAGGTCATTCCATGAGGAAATGTTTGGATTGCTGCTGCCTCTTCCACAGTCAAACGTCGTAGGAACGGAGGAATTTCCGACGTGACAGCAGTAGAACCACGCGACCACAATTCCTTGTGATAGTCCTGAACCCAGGGCGTGACATGCGGCTCCTCGAGTGCTCGTTGATCGATGATCGGAGTCTTGTTTCCTCCCATTGATGCCGGAAGCGTCATTGACGGTGCTTCAAGATTGAGTGGCCTGCCTGCACCGTTGAAGAGCATGCCGGCGAAAGGCGAGCGGCGTAGGACCGGGGACTTTGCCGCCGTAATTTGGGCGGAGCACAGCGAGTCGTTTCCTGGCGTTCCGTACTTCGGTAGCTGACTCAGTGCATCCCTCACGGAAAAATGATGCGAAGGAGTCGTCGGGATTAAGGGGGTCGGCGTTCCGCAGTCGTGACGAATCCCGAGAAGGAACATACGCTCTCTCGCCTGAGGTACGCCGAAGTCAGCGGCATTGACCAACGTTAAGAGAGTTGAGTACCCAAGACCCTGCGCGCGATCAATGAGCGCTGTGCGAACTTTTGCCCATCGCGCATTCTGGTAGAGGGCCTTGACGTTCTCCATCACAAACGCGCGTGGATTGACCCGCTCCACCATGTCGAGAAAATGAAAGACGTGCTTGGAGCGTTCGTCGTTCGGGTCCATCTTTCCGGCTACGCTGAATCCTTGGCACGGTGGGCCGCCGATGACAAGGTCAGCCATGTGTCGTGTAGGCAGCTCTTCCTCTGCAATGGCGAGGAGATCCCCAACGTGAATGGAATGATTAGCAGCGGCCAGGTGAGGATGTGCTGCTGAGAGCTGTTCATATGCGAGTTCATGGGTGTGCATAGCGAGCGGATCAAGCTCGCTCACCCAGAGGGGGACGAAACCGGCCAGCATAAAACCGATATCGAGACCGCCGGCACCGGCATACAACGAGATGAATGTTCCGCGCGGTTGTGTGATCGGCAAGATATCTGAATAGTCGCCCATGACCCCATGAAGCCGCGTGCTTATGCCATCCTGGCTGGTTGCACAGGGGGTGCTGGGCGTCTGGGTGTCGATCATGATGACAGTCTAAGCGAGTCCACCCTCATCTGTGTTCAGACCTTGCGTGAGCCCCACAACGTGTGCGTACGAGGCGTGACGCAGGTCGGATGCCACCACGGCACGTGCAAAGAGGCGCGAATCCGGCGCACATTCCCAGCCTCAGGACCGAGGCCCGGAAAGCTAGCGCTTAGATCAGATCCTTCTTCTCCATGTACTTCATCGCCAGCCAGCCAAACGGGATGCGCCCGTAGAAGGTGACGAGACGGTAGAGTAGCGCGGTGGCAATCGCGACCGAGGAGGAGACGCCCGCGACTGTCAGACCCGAGGTGAGTGCCGTTTCGACGGTACCGATACCACCCGGGGAGGGGATAAAGGAACCCGCCGCGTTCGCGGTCAGGTAGGTGATAGCAACCGTTGAGAAGTTCAGTGAGCCACCCATGGCGACCATGGCGGTCCAGAACGCGCCCACGTAGCCGATGTTCATGAGCAGGTTGCCAGCCACGACGGCGGCCAGGCGACGAGGTTGTCCGATGATCCACAGGAGACGCGGGTAGACCTGCTGCCACGTTGGCTCGATCTTGGCCCAGATCCAGCGGCGTACCTTTGGGACGGCCATGATGACGCCGACCGCGAGCATGACGACCGCGACGACCGCGAGGATCGTGCCGTAGGGGAGTGAGACGGATAGGGATGAACCCGCGCTGACCATGACGAGTAGCAGGAGGATGATCGTGATGAGCGCCTGCGAGATCTGCATGAGCGTCACCGTCGTCACGGCAGCGGCGGTGGGGACGCGGCGTTTGCGCAGGTAGCGCAGGTTCAGGGCGGCGGGACCCACACCGGCGGGTGCGACGACCGTGATGATCGAGGCGGCCACCTGCGCGATGAGGGTGTCGCCGAAGCGCAGCTTCTCGGGGGACAGGGCCATGAGCGGCACGGCCGAACCCACCCAGATCAGGCAGGCTAACGCGGCGGACGCGGCCATCCACCACGGGTTCGCGCTTTTCACCGTGGAGACGAGGTCGTTGAAGTTGAGAGAGGAGACGACGATGAAAACCGCGATGAATGCGACCGCGATCGTCAAGATCGTGCGCGGGCGGAAGCGCTGCAGGTCGGCTGTCGGGGCGGACTCGGCCTCGGAGTCGCCCACGAGGGCGGCGCGCAGATCACTGAGCAGATCGGATCGGCGCAGCATCTGGTTCACCGATGCGGGCAGGACCGGCTTCTGGATGACGGGCGCGCACGCGATGAGGGTCTCGTCGCCGACACAGCGTCGACCGGCCTCAAGCGCACGTTGGGGACCCACTGCCAGGGCGGTCAGGACTAGCATCTGGGCGATGTCGATGGACTGGTTGAGTTCAGTCGTTGCGACCTCGCCCGAATCCCAGTCGAGCAGCCACACGTCGGAGGACGCGTCGACGACGACAGCCTCGGGCGTGAGGGCGCGGTGCGAAATGCCCCGCGTGTGCGCGTACCGCAGCTGTTCCCACGCACGATCCAAGACCTCGTCCGAGGCCCGCTCGCCGAGCTCCGTCAGCGGCGTCGTTGGGGGCAGAGCGGAGAGCACCATGATGATCGAGTCGTTCGCCGAGGCAATCGCGATGGGTTCTTGCGTGAAGACGCCGGCGCGCAGAGCCTGCAAGGTTGTGAACGAGGAGCGTTCTGCCTGGGCCTTGAGGGAGGGAGAAACCCAGCGGCTAATACCGCGCAGGCGCAGGTTGTTCCACATCTCGAGGAGGGTGCCGGTCAGCTCTTGACCGGGGTCCATGACGATGAGTTCGTAGGTCAGCCCGGTGTCGCTCCACACCTGGTAGTGGCGGTTGTGGTCGGGGTCGGGGCGTCGCGTGATGGTGATGCCTATGTCGCCCAGATCGGCGGGCACCTGTGTGAGGCGTCCGCGGGCGTTCTCGGCGACCGCCCATGTGGACAGCGGTTCGATGGTGGTGTCCAGGTCGGTGCGCACGATCCGCGAGGGCGTGATGCCGATGCCGAGGAGCGCCTCGACGAGGGTGACCCCCTTGGCTCTCTGGTCGTCGTAGCCCATGATCCACCGCGATCCTGAGCCGAACGCACGGCCGAGGAACACGGAGATGAACGCGACGGGCAGGGTCATCGAGGAGCGCAGGACGCCCAGGATCAGGATGACCCACACGCCTATCCAGCCCCAGCGAATGGCTCTCATCGATTGGGCTTCGCCTGCTGAGGTGAACATGGCACACAGAGTGACGAGTACCAGGTTGATGGCGATCACGAAGCCGCTCCTGTGGCCCTGTGTGGCAATGAGCCGGTCCACGCTCAGGGGGATGGTGAGGTAGGCGGGCAGCAGACCGGTCAGGATGGCAATGATCCAGCCGCCGACGGCGGCGACGACGCTCGTGACGATGACCTGGATGATGGTGTGCAGGCGTTTTCTCAGTGCAAGGGAGATAATCACCATGATCGGCGTGATCAGGATGATGAGGCCCTCAACGAGGTTGACGGGCAGGATCAGGATCTGGCGGATGAGCTGGAATTGCAGGACGTCCATGGTGACGCCGCGCGTCGTGGCGCTGGCGACGGTGCCGATGGTCCAGATGATGAGGATTGCGAGGATCGAGATGACGATGTCGACGACGTCTTCGCGTCTGCGCTGGATGGTGAAGATGCGGTCGGCGATGTAGGCGGGCCGGGGGAGGCGGAGCCTGCGGGCGGGGACGGGCAGCGCGACCTCGCCGTTTTTGGCGCGCACGACCGTGTCCGAGGCAGGGGTGGCCTGTGCGTCCGCCGTGTCCTTCTCGGCGGGCGAGTCGGTCGGGGTGGGCGCGTGATCGGTTGTGGCTCCGTCGTGGCTCGCGTGTGTCGTCTTCCGGGTTCTCGCTGTGTTGGCTGCGGCGGACGCGGCGACGGTGACGAGGGCGGGGGCGGCGGCGATGGTGGTCTGGTCGGCGGATGTTGCGCTCGCCTCGGAGGCCTCGTTCGTGGCGGCGCTGGGACCGGCCTGCTTGGGTGTAGGCGGTTCGGGTGCGGGCGGTTCGGGCGCGGGG